>OGXR01000378.1_pt1 | contig 35493 bp, 30 predicted proteins | sample 1576331 | NCBI WGS metagenome assembly OGXR01 (sample SAMEA3541473, study PRJEB24748) | human gut metagenome | biome: human gut; feature: human-associated habitat; material: faeces | place: China | collected 2012 | reverse complement strand
GACCTTGGGGATAGCGGCGGTCAGAGTGGTCTTGCCGTGGTCAATGTGGCCAATGGTGCCAATGTTGACGTGGGGCTTGGTGCGGTTGAATACCTGCTTTGCCATTTTGATATCCTCCTCAATAATCAGTAATTGATTTTTCCTGTGGACGATCCTTTATCAGGTTCGAGGCTCAGCCCCGGTTACCGATAAGTTTTTCCTGGAGCGACTTCGGCAGCTCAACAAAGTGGCTGGGCTCCATGCTGTAGTTGGCGCGTCCCTGCGTCTTGCTGCGCAGGTCCGTGGCATAGCCGAACATCGTGGACAGCGGCACGTTGGCGTTTATTATCGCCGCGCCGTTGCGGATGTCCGTGCCGGAGATCTGGCCGCGACGGGCGTTTATGTCGCCCATTACGTCGCCCATATACTCCTCCGGCGCCGTTACCGTAACCTTCATGATGGGCTCAAGCAGCGTCGGTCCGGCCTTCGCCATGGCCTCCTTGAAAGCCATGCTGCCGCAGATCTTGAACGCGAGCTCGGACGAATCCACCTCGTGGAAGGAGCCGTCGATGAGCTTGGCCTTGATGTCCACGACCTGATAGCCGCCGAGTACGCCGGCATGCATCGCGCCCTGGATGCCCTGATCCACACAGGGTATATATTCCTTCGGTATCGCGCCGCCGTGTATATCGTCCTCGAACTCGTAGCCCTTTCCAGACTCGTTGGGTTCGATAGTGAGCTTGACGTGGGCAAATTGTCCGCGTCCGCCTGTCTGGCGCACATACCGGGTATCCACCGTCGCTGCCTTCGTGATGGTCTCCTTGTACGAGACCTGGGGCTTGCCGACGTTCGCCTCGACCTTGAACTCGCGCAGGAGCCTGTCTACTATTATCTCCAGATGGAGCTCGCCCATGCCGGCGATTATAGTCTGACCTGTCTCCTCGTCCGTCCAGGTGCGGAAGGTCGGGTCCTCCTCGGCCAGCTTGGCGAGAGCTATGCTCATCTTCTCCTGGCCGGCTTTCGTCTTGGGCTCTATAGCGACGCGGATAACGGGGTCGGGGAACTCCATCGTCTCAAGCAGTATCTGGTGCTTGTCGTCCGACAGGGTATCGCCCGTTGTCGTATTCTTCAGGCCCACCGCGGCGGCGATATCGCCGGAATAGGCCGTCTGCAGATCCTCGCGGTGATTTGCATGCATGAGCAGTATTCTGCCCATGCGCTCACGCTGGCCCTTGGACACGTTTATGACCGTCTCGCCGGCGTTCACCGTGCCGGAATACACACGGAAGAACGCGAGCTTGCCCACGTAGGGGTCGGTCATTATCTTGAAGGCCAGAGCCGAGAACGGCTCGTCGTCGCTCGCCTTGCGGGTCTCGGTCTCGCCAGTCTTGGGGTTCGTGCCTTCGACGGGCGGAATGTCGAGGGGGCTGGGCAGATAATCGACTATCGCGTCCAGCAGCTTCTGCACGCCCTTGTTTTTGTAGGACGTGCCGCAGGTGACGGGTATCATCTTGACGGCGACGGTGGCCTTGCGGATGGCTGCGCGTATCATGTCGGCGGGAACCTCCTCGCCCTCCAGATAGCGCTCCATGATCTCATCATCGAAATCGGAGACGGCTTCAAGAAGGTTCGTGCGGTACTCCTCGGCCAGCTCGCGCATGTCCTCGGGTATCTCCTCAACGCGCATGTCCTTGCCCAAATCATCGTAATAGATGTCCGCCTTCATGTCCACAAGGTCAATTATGCCGCGAAAATCGGCTTCCTTGCCTATGGGCAGCTGGATGGGCACGGCGTTCGCCTTGAGCCTGTCATGGACCATGTCTATCACGTTGAAGAAATTCGCGCCCATGATGTCCATCTTGTTGATATAGATGAGACGTGGTACGTTGTAATGGTCGGCCTGGCGCCACACAGTCTCAGACTGGGGCTCGACTCCGCCCTTCGCGCAGAGCACGGTCACGCAGCCGTCCAGCACGCGCAGGCTGCGCTCGACCTCGACGGTGAAGTCCACGTGGCCCGGCGTGTCGATAATGTTCAGCCGGCAGCCGCGCCAGTGGCAGGTCGTGGCGGCGCTCGTTATCGTGATGCCGCGCTCCTGCTCCTGCTCCATCCAGTCCATCGTAGCGGTGCCCTCGTGCGTCTCGCCTATCTTATAGTTGACGCCCGTATAGAACAGTATGCGCTCCGTGGTCGTGGTCTTGCCCGCGTCGATGTGGGCCATTATGCCGATGTTTCTCGTATTTTCAAGCGAAAATTCTCTGGGCATAGAACGCTCCTAAACTTCTTACCACCTGAAATGTGCGAAGGCCTTGTTGGACTCGGCCATCTTGTGAGTATCCTCACGCTTCTTGACAGCGGCGCCGAGGCCGTTGCAGGCGTCCATTATCTCGCCGGCAAGGCGCTCCTTCATGGTCTTCTCGCCGCGCTTGCGGGCGTACAGCGTGAGCCAGCGCAGGCCGAGAGTCTGACGGCGCTCGGGACGGACCTCGATAGGCACCTGGTAGGTGGCGCCGCCCACGCGGCGGGCCTTGACTTCCAGGCTGGGCATGATGTTGTTCATGGCCTCGGTGAAAGCCTCAAGGGGATCCTTCCCGGTCTTGTTTTTGATTATATCGAACGCATCGTACACGACCTTCTGTGCGACGCCCTTCTTGCCGTCCAGCATGATGCTGTTGATGAGCTTCGTCACCAGCACGCTGTTGTACACAGGATCCGGCAAGATCTCTCTTTTGGGAACGTTACCTCTTCTGGGCACTATGCTTCCCTCCTTCATTAAAAAATGACTTCATCGGTACTCGAGGGGCTCCTTCGCCCCCCGCTGCGCCCCGGGTCCATACGATACGGTTAATATCATATAAACAGTCGGAGCTATGCCGCCGGATTATTTCTTACCGGCCTTGGGACGCTTCGCGCCATACTTGGAACGGCCCTGCCTGCGGCCATCGACGCCCTGGGTGTCGAGCGTGCCGCGGATTATGTGGTAGCGCACGCCAGGCAGGTCCTTGACACGGCCGCCGCGGATCATGACGACGCTGTGCTCCTGCAGGTTGTGGCCCACGCCCGGAATATAGGCGGTGACCTCGTAGCCGTTGGTCAGACGCACACGGGCGATCTTACGCAGAGCGGAGTTCGGCTTCTTGGGGGTCGAAGTACGCACCGCGGTGCAGACGCCGCGCTTCTGCGGGCAGGAAATGTCCGTCTCGCAGTTCTTGATCGTGTTCAGACCCTTCTGCATGGCGGGGGAGGTGGACTTGTAGGTGGCCTGCTCCCTTCCCTTTCTGACAAGCTGGTTGAATGTCGGCATATTTTTCCTCCTTTCCTGAATCGTTGAAAATGTGATGACTTTTCCCGAAACAAGGCTGTTTTCAGCACTTTTTCAGAAAAAGACCTGCTCGTAGGCAGAATATGCCCGAGCGAAGATAGATTTTAGCATATTGCACAAGATTAGTCAAGATTTTTTTATAATAAAAATTCTCAAAAAAACGCCCGGGGCCGTCAGGAGCGGCCCTCGGGCGTCACTCATTCACTTATACAGGGAGACAAACTGCTCCAGGCAGAGGTTGTTATCCATGATGAACACGGCTGCCTCCTTCCCCACATAGCGGAAGTGCCAGGGCTCGTCCCATCCGGTGATGGAGACTTTGGAACTGGGATAGCGGAGGATGAACCCGTACTCAGCACAGTTGTCCGCAAGCCAGGTGAGGAACTCCTGGTCCATCCGCGAAGCGTCCATGGTGCTGTAATACTTGTCGGTGATATCCACGGCGAGGCCGGTCTGGTGGTCACTGGTACCGGGAGCGGCGACGAGCTTGGCGGCGTCCGCATAATCCTGGGCATCCGGGTAGTCCGGCCAGCTGAGCTGGCTGGCCTTGCCATTATAGATGTATTCCTGCGACGAATATGGCCTGTAGGAGGCCATGATATACGGCGAATAGCCCGCCGCGCGGGCGGCGTCCAGGAAGTCCACGAGGGCATCCACGGCACGTTCGTCAAAATACTGGGCTGTTTCTTCGACAGCGACTACCTGGGGCGAATATTTGCCGATGTTGTTGTCGCTGTTGGCGAGCAGGTACTGCCAGGAGTCGATATCTATATCCGGCTTTGTATCCTTGGGGCTGCCGGTCTTTTCAGGGGCGGGATTCACGTCATAGTTCGCCTCGGCGGAGGCCTGGGGCGAGGGGGCGGTCTGCGTGAGGCCGGCGTCAATATCCACATCGTCCGGGTAGAGCTTGCCCATCTCCGTGGAGCGCGAGGAGACGACGATGATCAGAAAAATAAGGAGCACTATAAAGGTAAACGCCATCAGCACGTGCCGAGTTTTCAAGCCGTCTCGCCTCCTCTCGTTGGTGGATGCCGGGTGGGGGACCCGTCAGATGCATCAGGAATTATACCATTACAGGTGGGGAAAAACAAGTCGTTTGCCGCAGAGCGTCGAAAAACCGCAGGCCGGACTCCGCCCGGCCTGCGGTCTGCTGCGCGCCCGGCACGTTCAGCCGGGGAAGAAGTCCGAGGGAAAGGAGTTGTCGGGATAGGCGGGCTGGTCGGTCACAAACTCGTCGCCGTCTATCTCAGGCGGAAGAGTTATATAGGGCCAAAACGGGTCTTCCGTCTCCACCGGCGTCTCCGTCGGCGTGGGCGGCGGAGTCTCCACAACTTCCTCGCGGAAAATGGCATAGATGGTATGCTCCCCCGTCACGTTCGGGAAAGTGAAGCTGTCCGTCAGCTCCGCCGTGTAGCCGTCCACCTTCAGCTCTGAGAGCACGTAGCCCGGGTCGGCGGTTATTGTGAAGGTCACGCTGCCGCCGTCCTCGACCTCGACTATGCCGGAGGGCGAGATGGAGCCTCCGTTTCCGGCGATGGCGTTCACGGTGTGGATCTCCGGGGCCTCGCTCTCCTCTGGAGGCGTGGGGCTGGGCGTGGGGGTGTTCTCGGCCGGCGGCTCAGTATTCTCCTGCGGAGCCTGGGTCTCTGCGGCGGGGGCGTCCGTCTCCGACGCGCCCTTGTTGAAGTCGAATACGCCGCCCATGATGCACAGCACCACGGTCAATATGGCCAGCAGCAGCACCGCTCCGACTATGAATCCCCAGGTCCGAGTCTTGGGCGGGGCCTCGTATTCCTCGCGCCGCGGCGGGCGCGGAGCTTCCCGCTCCCTTTTGGGGGGCGGGGCGTTGTTTTTCCTGTTGTCCTCTTTCATTGTCCTCACCTTTGCGCTCTCGCGCCTTTACAAATCCGCCGGCTGTGGTAAAATCTTGTCCGGGTGATATTTTTATGAAGAAAGCTCTTGTGACCGGCTCCTCCCGCGGCATAGGCGCGGCGGAGGCCCGGGCGCTGGCCGCAGACGGCTGGCGCGTCACGATAAACTACCTGAACAGCCGGGAGAGGGCCGAAGCCCTCGCCGCCGAGCTCGGCACCGAGGCGGTACGCGCGGATGTCGCAGAGCCCGTGCAGGTACGCGCCATGTTCGAGGCCGCCGGACCCTTCGACCTGCTCGTCTGCAACGCAGGCGTTGCCTGGAGCGGTCTGCTGCAGGACATGACGGACGCCGAATGGCGGCGTCTTTTCGACGTAAACGTAAACGGGATGTTCCACTGCTGCCGCGAGGCGATACCCTACATGGTGGAGCGCAAGCGCGGCTGCATAATCTGCACTTCCTCCATCCTCGGCGTGCGCGGCGGTTCCTGTGAGACGGCGTACTCCGCGACGAAGGGGGCGGTCATATCCTTCGTCAAGGGGCTTGCCAAGGAGCTCGGACCCTCGGGCATCCGCGTGAACGCCGTGGCCCCCGGCGCCATCGACACGGACATGCTCTCCTGCTTCACGGCGGAGGACAAGGCCGCGATGGCCGAGAACTCCGCCCTCGGCCGCATCGGACGGCCGGAGGACATCTCCCGCGTCGTGGCCTTCCTCGCGAGCGAGGCGGCCTCCTTCGTCACCGGGCAGGTGCTCGGCGCGGACGGGGGCATGATCATTTAGCTCATAAACTGCTCTATAGCCCGGTTGAGCTGCTCCAGGGCCTCCATGTCCCCGCACTCCACGGCGTCGGCCAGGCAGTGCTCGACATGGTCCTTCAGTATGACCTTGGCGGTGTTGTTGAGCGCCGAGCGCACGGCGGCCAGCTGGACCAGCACCTCCGTGCAGTCCCGCCCGTCCTCCACCATCTTGCGCACGGATTCCAGATGGCCGATGGCGCGGGAAAGGCGGTTCACGACGGCCTTGGTCTGCGTATGCTGGTGCTTGTGCTCATGGCTGTGCGTATACACCGTCCCGTCCGGGGCTATGTGGCTGTGCTCGCTCATGCTATCAACTCCCAGGCTGATTCTAAAATACGCCCGCCGGTTTGTCAAGGCGCAAGCCCGGGCGGCACATCAAGGAGGCGAGGGTCTTGGACAAGGTCTCGGCGCTTCGCAAATACTTCGGCCTGGGCGGATTCCGTCCCGGTCAGGAGCGGCTCATCGACGACATCCTCTGCGGGCGGGACTGCCTCGGCATAATGCCCACCGGCGGGGGAAAGTCGCTGTGCTACCAGCTGCCAGCCCTGCTGCTGCCGGGCCTGACGCTTGTAGTCTCGCCGCTCATCTCGCTCATGAAGGATCAGGTCGAGGCTCTGCGCGAGGACGGCATCCCCGCCGCCTATCTCAACAGCAGTCTTGACACGCAGGAGCGGAGGGAGGTCCTGGCCGGTCTGGGCCGGGGCGAATTTCGCCTGCTGTACATAGCGCCCGAGCGGCTGGACAGCCGCGCCTTTGCCTCTCTCGCGCAGGAGCTGGAGATCTCCCTCGTCGCCGTGGACGAGGCGCACTGCGTCTCTCAGTGGGGACAGGATTTCAGGCCGAGCTACCTCGCGATCGAACCCTTCATCGCCTCCCTGCCCCGCCGTCCCGTCGTTGCAGCCTTCACGGCGACGGCGACGCCCGCCGTCCGGGACGACATCCTCCGCCTGCTGCGGCTGCGGGAGGCGGACGTGCTGGTCACGGGCTTCGACAGGCCGAACCTCTTTCTCGACGTGCGCCGGCCGGCGGACAAGTTCACCGAGCTGCTCCGCTTTCTGCGCTCGCGTCCGGACAAGAGCGGCATAGTCTACTGCGCCACGCGCTCGGCGGTGGAACAGGTCTGCGCCAAGCTCAGGGAGGCCGGCTTTCCCGCCGTGCAGTACCACGCCGGGCTGCCCGACGCCGAGCGCCGCCGCGCGCAGGAGGATTTCCAGTATGACCGTGCCGCCGTCATGGTGGCCACGAACGCCTTCGGCATGGGCATAGACAAGTCCAACGTCGCCTACGTCGTCCACTACAACATGCCGAAAAGCCTCGAAGCCTACTATCAGGAGGCGGGGCGCGCCGGGCGGGACGGCTCTCCGGCGGACTGCCTGCTGCTCTACTCCCCCTCTGACATTATTACGGCCCGCTTCCTCATAGAACACAGCGGCGAGAACGAGGAGCTCGGAGCTGACGAGCGCGAGGCCCTGCGCCGCCGCGACATGGACAGGCTGAACAGCATGGTGGAGTACTGCCGCACGGGCGGCTGCCTGCGAGGCTGTATCCTCGGCTATTTCGGTCAGGAGCACCCGGAGAGCTGCGGCGCCTGCGCCAACTGCCGCTCCGGGCTGGCAAAGCAGGACGTGACCGTCCAGGCTCAGATGCTGCTCTCCTGCGTGAAGCGCGTGAGGAGCCGTCTGGGCTACGGCGTGGGGCGCACGCTCATTATCCAGGTGCTGCGCGGAAGCCGAGAAGCGCGCGTGCTGGAGCTGGGGCTGGACAAGCTCTCTACTTACGGACTGCTGCGCGGCTCCAGTGCGGAGGGGCTCTACGCCCTCGTGGACCGGCTGGAGGAGCTGGGCTGCCTGCGCACGGAGCCGAAGCATCACGTACTGGAGCTGACGCCCGAAGCCGGGGACGTGCTCTTCCGCGGGGCGAAAGTGGAGATGTACCTGCGCCGCACCGCGCCGCGCGCAAAGCCGGCGCGCAAAAAACGCGCCGCCTCCTCCCTGCCCGCCGCCGGCGGCGACATCTACTCGGCCTTGCGCGCCCTGCGTATGCAGATCGCAGCCGAGGAGGGGGTTCCGCCCTACGTCGTCTTTTCCAACGCCACGCTCGAAGACATGGCCGTGAGGATGCCGAAAGACATGGACGAGTTCCTCCGCGTCTCAGGCGTGGGAGAGAGAAAGGCGAAAAAATACGGCGAGCGCTTCCTGGCCGCCATTGCAAAATACTACAGATAGCGCCGGGCCGGGCCTACCGGCCCGGCTTTTTTGCGCGCTCCGGTCGGCTTTACAGGTTCGTTTAAGGTACGGGGTGTATCGTTATCCCGGGTGATACATATGAAAATACTCATTATCGAAGACGAAGCGCTGCTGGCCGATTCTCTCCGCACCCTGCTAGGGCGCGCGGGCTTTGAGGTCGAAGTCGTCTCCGACGGCGACAGCGGGGCCGAATACGCCCTGACGGGCATCTACGATCTGCTGCTGCTGGACGTCATGGTGCCGAGGCTCGACGGCTTCAGTCTTGCACGGCGCGTACGCGCGGAGCGGGTGACGACGCCCATACTCATGCTCACGGCCCGCGCCGACGTGCGCGACCGCATTGAGGGCCTCAACGCCGGGGCGGACTACTACCTCACCAAGCCCTTTGACAACCGCGAGCTGCTGGCCTGCATCAACGCCCTGCTCCGCCGCCAGGGCTCGCAGATAGACGTTCTCAGCTACGGCAACACCAGCCTTGACCTCTCCGGCTGCACCCTCAGCGCCGAGAGCAGCGTCCGCCTCTCCTCACGCGAGTTCGACGTCATGCGCCTGCTCATGCAGGCCGCAGGGCGCAGCGTGCGCAAGGAGACGCTCCTCACCCGTGTCTGGGGCTTCGACTCCGGCGCGGGCGACAACAACGTCGAGGTCTACATCGGCTTCCTGCGCAAAAAGCTGCGCGCCATAGGCTCAAACCTCAGCATAGAAGTCATCCGACTCATGGGCTACCATCTGGAGGTGCGCGGGGATTGATAAGGCGGCTGAGGATAAAGTTAATCTGCATCAACATGGCCATCGTGACGCTCCTGCTCTGCGGCATATTCGCGCTTGTGCTGTTCTTCACCAAAACGAACCTGGAGCGCGAAAGCCTTGGCATGATGCAGAGCATAGCCTCTGATCCGCTGCGTCCCGGGCGTCCGGGAGAGACGCCTGAAGGCGTGCGCCTGCCCTACTTTATTCTGGAACTGGACGATGAGGGCGCCGTTGTCTCGGCTGAAGGCGGATACTACGACCTGACAGACGAAGATTTTCTTGCCGCGCTGGCCTCTCAGGCCTCCGGGGGTGATGTCACCGGCATCCTGGAAGACTACGGCCTGCGCTACTGCCGTGTCTCTGTTCACGGAAAGGAGTATATCGTCTTTGCCGACATGTCCAGCGAGCGGAACGTGATAGGCAGCCTCGTCAGGGACTGCCTGCTCATAGGCGTGCTGAGCTTTGCGGCCTTTCTGGCCGTCAGTTTCCTGCTGGCGCGCTGGGCTGTCCGGCCCGTGGAGCTGGCCTGGGAGAAGCAGCGGCAATTTGTGGCCGACGCCTCGCATGAGCTCAAGACGCCTCTTACCGTCATACTCAGCAACGCCCAGCTCCTGGGCGAGGACGCCTCCGACGCCGCCACGCGGGAGAGGCTCACCGGGAACATCCTCTCCATGTCCACGCGGATGCGAGGACTGGCGGAGGATCTGCTGGAGCTTGCGCGGGTTGACGACGTACCGTCCCGGCCCTGCGGCGAGGCATTTGACCTCAGCCGCCTCGTCTCCGAGGCGGTGCTGCCTTTTGAGCCGCTCTTTTACGAGCGGGGCCTGGGGCTTGAAAGCGACATCGAGCCCGGCATCTGCGTCCGCGGAGACGCCGAGGGCCTCTCCCGCGTGCTGGGCATCCTGCTTGACAACGCGCAGAAGTACTCCTCCCCCGGCGGACGGGCGCTCGTCTACCTGCGCCGCGCGGGGTACAGGCACTGCCTCCTGCGGGTCGAGAGCCCGGGCGAGCCGCTCTCGTCCCGGGAACTGCGGGACATCTTCAAGCGCTTTTACCGGACCGACGCCGCCCGCAGCAGCGGAGGCTACGGCCTGGGCCTGGCCATCGCCAAGGGCATCGTGGAAAGCCAGCGCGGGAAGCTCTGGGCCGAGGCCATACAGGGAGGCAACCGCTTCTGCGTGCGATTGCAAATATCAAGAGCCGGAAAAGGGACCGCGCGGTGACACGCCGCGCGGTCCTCTCATTCTTCATAAATAGTTTACGATTTCCCGCCCGGCATTTCAGCCCCGTTTCAGCCAGCCGTGCTACATTTGCGAGGTAAGGGGGTATCTGCCTTGATTGAAGTCAGTCATCTGACCAAGCGCTACGGCGCACACACCGCCGTCTCCGATTTGAGCTTCACCATCGGGGACGGGCAGATCTACGGCTTCCTCGGCCCCAACGGCGCCGGGAAGTCCACGACCATGAACATCATGACCGGCTGCCTCGCCGCCACCTCCGGCGAGGTGAAGATAGACGGCCTCGACATTTTCGAGGACGCCGCGCAGGCCAAACGCCTGCTGGGCTACCTGCCGGAGCAGCCGCCGCTCTACCTCGACAGAACGCCGAGGGAATACCTGAGCTTCGTTGGCCGGGCCAAAGGTCTCGATAAGGCCGAGCTCGCGCAGCAGATGGAGAGGGTGATGTCCGTCACGCAAATCGAGGACGTCTCGGACCGGCTCATCAAGAACCTCTCCAAGGGTTACCGCCAGCGCGTGGGCATAGCCCAGGCGCTATTGGGCGAGCCGAAGGTCGTCATCCTCGACGAGCCGACTGTCGGCCTCGACCCCATCCAGATCATCGAGATACGCGACCTGATAAAGGACCTCGGGCGCGAACACACGGTCATCCTCAGCAGCCACATCCTCTCCGAGGTGCAAGCTGTCTGCCAGACCATCCTCATCATCTCCAAGGGCAAACTAGTCGCCTGCGACACGCCGGAGAACCTTGAACGCCTCTTCGCCGGCACGACGACGGTGGAGCTGACCGTCGAGGCCGAGCCGGAGGAGGCAGTGCGCCTGCTTTCCCCGCTCGCGCTCGTCAGCGGGATGCGTACGGAACCGCTTGACAGAGGTCGCTGCGCCGTCACGCTTGAGACCGGCGGCGCGGACAGCGACGCGCTCTGCCGCGAGGTGTTCTTCACCTTCAGCCGCGCAAGCAGGCCCATCCTGCGCATGAATTCCGCCCGCGCCTCGCTGGAGGACATCTTCATAGAGCTGACCGGCGACAGAAAGGAGGCGGAGGCATGACCGCAGTATACAGGCACGAGGTCTCCTCGTACTTCACCAACGTCACGGGCTATGTGTTCGGCGCCTTCATGCTGCTCTTCGCCGGAATCTACACCATGGCCTACAACCTGCGCGCCTGCATGGTGAACTTTGAATATGTCCTGGGCGGCATGTCCTTCGTCTTTCTCGTCATCGTCCCCATCCTCACCATGAAGATAATCGCAGAGGAGCGCAGGCAGCGCACGGACCAGCTGCTCTATTCCCTGCCCCTGAGCATGACCCGCGTGGTGCTGGGCAAGTATCTCGCGCTGCTCACCGTCTTTGCAGTACCCGTGCTCGTGGTCTGCGTCTACCCGCTCGTTCTCTGCACATTCGGCAGTGTGTACCTGCCCGCGGCGTATTCGGCCATTTTCGGCTTTTTCCTGCTGGGCGCGGCGCTCATCGCCATAGGCATGTTCGTCTCCTCCCTGACGGAAAGCCAGGCAGTTGCGGCGGGGCTCTGCTTTGTCGTCATGCTGCTCAACTACTTCATAACCAGCCTCGCCTCCTACGCCTCGACCACGGCGGGAGGCTCACTGCTGGCCTTCACCGTACTGGTGCTTCTGCTCGGGGCCGTATTCAGGCTCATGACCCGCTCAGGCTTTGCCTCGCTGGTCCTCATGGCTGTGCTTGAGGCGCTTCTGCTTGCGGCCTTCCTGGTGGACAGCTCGGCCTTTGAGGGCCGCTTCCCCGCGCTCATGGAGCGGCTCTCGCTCTTTGACAGCTTTTACGGCTTTGTGGACGGCATCTTCGACCTGCGCTCCGTCGTCTATTTCCTCAGCGTCATCGCCGTTTTCATCTTCCTGAGCGTACAGTCCCTTGAGAAGAGGAGGTGGAGCGAATGAAAAAACCCGCGATAAAGCTACCCCGCCCCACCGAGATGCTTGGACGGCTCCACACCCGCAGCTTCCGCGTTGGCGGCTACAGCGTGCTTGCGGCGGTCATCGTCATCGCCATCGCCGTCTTTGCAAACGTCCTTGTCGGCGCTCTGCCCGCCAAATACACGCAGTTCGACACCACCTCCAACTCGCTCTACTCTCTCTCCGAGCAGACGGAGCTGCTGCTTTCCGGCCTTGAGGATGAGGTCACGGTCTACTGGATCGTCCAGGACGGCGCCGAGGACTCCACCCTCGGCACCCTGCTCGAACGCTATACCGCGGCGTCGGGCGAGCTCACGGTCAGCAAGGTTGACCCAGACGTACAGCCTACCTTCGTACAGCAGTACGTCACCGGGACTGTCTACAACAACAGCCTCGTAGTCGAGTGCGGCGAGCGGAACACCTATGTCAGCTATTCGGACCTCTATGAGTACGACTACAGCAGCTATTATTCCACCGGCAGCTACGACGTCAGCTTCGCCGGCGAGAGCGAGCTCACCAGCGCCATCGACTACGTCACGAGCGAGGATCTGCCTCTGCTCTACACTCTCAGCGGCCACGGGGAGGCGGAGCTCTCGACCTCTTTCACCACCGCCGTTGAAAAGCAGAACATCGACATTCAAAGCCTCTCCCTGCTCACCACCGACGGTGTGCCGGAGGACGCGGACTGCCTGCTGATAAACGCCCCCTCCAGCGACATATCCGAAGCCGAGCGGGACGCCATCCTGGAATACCTCCAGGCCGGGGGCAGGCTCATCCTCCTGACCTCCCCGCTCCAGGACGGCACGGAACTGACAAACCTTGAGGCAGTCATGGAATACTACGGCGTCACCGCCGCGGAGGGCATCGTCGTCGAGGGCAGCCAAAACAACTGCATATTCCCCTCGCCCCTGAATCTTCTGCCCGAATACGGCAGTCACGAAATAACCTCTCCCCTCTCCTCCGGCGGCTACTTCATGTGCCTGCCACTGGCCCAGGGTCTCGTCGTCGGCGAGGCGCCGCGCGATGGCGTCAGCGTGACGGAGCTGCTTACGACCTCGGACGAGGCCTTCTCCAAGCTCAGCGGCTACAGCATGAGCACCTATGAGAAGGAGGAGGGCGACCTCGACGGCCCCTTCGCCCTTGCCGTCGCCATAACCGAGACGCTGGACGATGTCGAGACGCAAATCATCTGGGTCTCCTCGGCCTACCTGCTTGACGACGCTACCAACGCCGGGGTCTCCGGCGGCAATGAGGACTTCTTCCTCAACTGCCTCAACTGGCTCTGCGGAGGCTCCGAGAGCAGCATCTCCATCCACGCGAAGAGCCTCTCCACCGAGTATCTCACCATCAGCAGCGGCACGTCGTCCATACTTACGGCGCTGGCGGTCGTCATTATCCCCGCCGCCTTCCTAGCGGCCGGCATCGCAGTCTGGTACAGGAGGGAAAAGAGATGAAACGCGGAAAAAAGCTGCTTTTCCTTACGCTGGCCCTCGTCATCGTCGCTGGTGCGGCCCTGGCCGCCGTGAAATTTATCCCGGACGAGGAGGTCGAGGCGGCCGAGACCGAGGTCATCTTCAGCCTGGACTCCGACGCCGCCACATCCCTCTCCTGGACGCACGAGGGCGAGACTCTCCGCTTCGAGAACTCCGGCGGCAGCTGGGTCTACGCCGGGGACGAGGACTTCCCCCTCGACGTCAGCTATATAAACACCATGCTTGGCGAGCTGGAGGAACTTACGAGCTCCAAGACCATCGAAGCCCCCGACGACCTCGCCGAATACGGCCTTGACGAGCCCGAATGCAGTATAAGCGTCACAGCGGTGGCTGAGACGACCATAGACATCGGCGGCGAGACCAGTCTCGACGGCCTGCGCTACGTCTCAATTGGGGACGGGAACGTCTACCTCGTGAGTTCCGATTTGCTGACAAACTTCAGCTGCGGCCTCTACGACCTCGTTTCAAAAGAGGCTATACCGGACATGTCGGACCTTGTGAGCTTTACCGTCGAAACCGCCTCCGGCACGCTGGACATAGAATATTTCGAGGACAGCTGCCTCGCCTACACCGACCGCTATACCTGGTTTTCCCTCGCGGACGGGGAGTACACGGCGCTGGACAACGAGCTTACCGAAGACCTCGTATCCCTCGTCACGGGCCTGTCCTGGGGCGAGTGCGTGGACTATGACGCCGACGTCAAGGACCTCGGAGACTACGGGCTCGACACTCCCTCCGTTACCGTCAGCGTCAGCTACATCGAGACGACTGAGGTAGAGACCAACGAGACGGACGAGGACGGCGAGCCGGTCTACGAAACGCGCGAGGAGGAAAAGACCTTCAACCTTGAGCTCGGCTCCTACTCCGCGGACGGCGGCTGCTATGCGCGCATCGCGGGCTCTGAGATGATATACCTCATAGACGCCGGCGTCTGCGACAGTCTGCTCTACGCCGACACCGCCTCTCTGCTGCCCGAGGACGTCATCCTGCTCGACTGGGACAAGACCACGGGCTTTGACATCGAGCTCGGCGGCGAGACCTACAGCGTGGACATGGAGCTGGTGGAAGAGACGGACGAGGAAGGCTCGACCCTCTACGACTATGCCTTCAGCCTTGACGGCGAGGAGGCAGACTTCACGGACGTACTCCAGCAGCTGGAGGCTCTGAGCTCCACCGGCAGCGCCGAGGGTGTCGGCACTGCTCTTGGCGAAGAGATAGCTTTCACTTTCCACCGGGATTCCGAGAACTTCGCGGAGGTCGAGCTGGTGATCTACGGCTACGACAGCGCCTCCTGCATCGCCGTTTTGAATGGCGGCAGCGCGCTCTTCGTCCAGCGCGAGGACGTGCAGGCCATCGTGGACACCGTCGAGGCCCTGCTGGCCTGAGGTGAAGTAAAGCGCCCGCCCCAAATCGGGGCGGGCGCCGTTTTTTACTCCTTGCATTTTGCAGATAAAAAAGCCCCGGGCCAGGCCCGGGGCTTTGGTGTGCTTATTTCGCCACGTTCTCCTGGAAGGTCATGAGGAGCTTGGCGGCGGCGGCGCGGGTGGTCTGACCCTGCGGGTTGAGGTTGGCCCTCTCGTCGCCCTCGAAGAGGCCGGCGCCGCAGGCCCAGCGCATGGCGGTCAGAGCATAGCTGCTGATCTTGTTGCTGTCAGCGTAGCCAACCAGCGTGGAGTTTGCGCTGGTGCTGTAGCCGCAGTGCTGCGCATAGCGGTACAGGATGACCGCGAACTGCTCGCGCGTGATGGCCTGGTCGGGGCCGAACATGTTGTTGCCAAGGCCGTCAACGATGCCGTACTTGGAGGCCCACAGGACCGCGTAATAGTAGTAGGAGCTGCTGCTCACGTCGGAGAAGCTGGTGCCGGTCACGACGGGCTCGCCCGCGAGACGCCACAGGATGGTCACGAGCATGCCGCGGCTGGTAGCGTTGTTGGGAGAGAACATGTACACGCTGGTGCCGTCCATGATGCCCTCGCTGTAGACGTAGTTGACCGCGTCATAGAACCAGTCGGTGCTCTTGACGTCGGTGAAGGGGTTGGACATGACACGCGGGGTGAACTCCACGTTCACGGTGACGTTGCTGTCGGGCATCGTGAAGTAGTAGCGGTTGGCGGTGCTGCTCTCGTAGACCTTGATGCTGTCGTTGTACTTGTCCACGACGGTGACGGACTTGACCTTGTAGCCGGTATTCGGGGTGGCGTCTATGTAGACGTACTCGTTCCTGATGCCGTAGTAGCTGTTGGTGCCGGCGGGCTCGGCCTCGATGGAGACGCTGCCGTGGCTGCCGCCGTCAACGCTGATGGTGTAGTAGTCGGAGGTGTAGGTCGGCGCGATGACGACGCCGGCGGCGGGCATTGTGAAGCTGAAGGTGTTCCAGTCGTACTTGTCGCGGGTGACCTGGATGGACTGCCTGTAGCTGTCGTTCGTGTAAACGGAAACGGACTTGAGGATGTACTGGTAAGCCGGCCTGACGGTGAAGGTGACGGTATCGCCGTAGTTGGCCTTCTCAATGCCGTTCTTGATCGAGACGGAGCCGTAATAGCTGTTGGCATTGGAGACGCTTATGGTGTAGTTGCCCGTAGCCTCGGTGTTGATGGTGAAGTAGGTGTAGCTGGCGGGCATGGTGAACTGATAGGTGAACCGGGTGCTGTCGTAGGAGTAGTAGCCGTTGGTGATGTTGCCGAGATAATTGCTGTAGGACACGGACTTGATCTTGTAGCCGGACTTGGCGTTGACGGTCATGTTCACGATATCACCGGCGTTGGCGCTGCCTATGGAGTAGCCGCTGGCATCGGTGAAGGAAACGCTGACGGTGTTGTCGGGGTAGTCAATATAGCCGAGCTCGTACATGCCGGTGCCGACTTCAGTGAAGCTGACGGAGATGTCAACGTTGTGCGCGGGCATTATGAACTGGATGGCAGAGGCGTTGCCGTAGTTCGTCCACTCCGTGTTATTCTCGTCCAGTTTGACGAAAACCTGGCTGATCTTATAGCCCTTTGCAGGATAGATCCAAACCTGCACGAGTTCACCGGCGTTGGCGCGCGTGGGGTAATCGACATCGCCGCCATAGGGATCGAACGTGGCGTTCAGCGAATACAAACCATAGTCACCGGTATTGGGGTCGTAGTTGTCTATCGTGTAGACCGGCCGACCCGGCTCAAGATATGGGGGGAGCTCGACCTGCAGCGCAAAGGCGCCGGTGGGGAGCAGGGTCGCTGCCATGACGAGGACGAGCAGCAAACTCAACAGTTTTTTCTTCATTTTTTCTCCTCCAAGATAAGTTTTTTATTGGCTAACCGTTTGGGTAAAGCGTACAAGCATTGCGGCGGCCTGGGCGCGGGTGGCCGTACCCTGGGGTTCGAGGCCCGTGGCGCTGCCGCTCAGGATGCCCGCGCCGACTGCCCACTTCATGGAGGCCTGCGCCCAGGAGCTGACACTCGCGGCGTCGGCAAAGTCCGTCAGCTCGCCGGAGGCTGAGGTGTCCGCGCCCTTCCAGGTGGCGTAGCGGTACAGCACGGCGGCAAGCTGCTCGCGCGTAATGGCCGCGTCGGGCTGGAAACTGCCGTCCTCAAAGCCTTCCACTATTCCGTTCTGAGAGGCCCAGGCTACTGCGGAGGCATAGTAGGCGGAGGCGCTCACGTCCGTGAAGCCGCCGCCCTCGGCGGCGGGCTCGCCCGCCAGGCGGTAGAGTATCGTGACAAGCATCGCCCTTGTCGCGGGGGCGCCGGGAGAAAACGTGCGCTCGCCCGTACCGGTCATCAGCCCGGCCTCGTAGGCGTCGAGGACCTCGTCGCAGAACCAGTCCGTCGCGGCGACGTCGTCAAACGGACCCTCCGCGGGGGTGAAGGTCACGTTTATCGTGACCGCGTCGTCCGGCATGGAGAAATAGTAGACGTAGGCCCCACCCTCGACACCGGCAGCATAACACTGGACGGCCAGGCCGGCGGCGGTGCTTATGGCGGGATTTGCGGGCTCATACATCACGGCGGGCTTTACGTAGAAATAGATGTTGTCCCCCGCCGCGCCGGAGCTCGTTTGAAGCTCCACACTGCCCATCGCGCTGTCGAAGGTCACGCTGACTTCGTGGGTGCCGGAGGCCAGCGCGGGGACGCAAAGCAGCGCCGCAGCGAGCAGGATGCAGAGCACTCTCTTGTTCATGGTACCGACGCCTCCTGTGGAACGCATACAAGTTTACTATACAATAACACGTTCCGCAAAATATTTCAACTGGATAAAAAACCGGGCCGGGCGGTTTGGTCCCGCCCGGCCCTTTAAGGCGCTGTGTTAGCTGTTGAGGAAGCTGTAGAAGCTCATGATCATCTGCGCGGCCTCAGCGCGGGAGGCGGTGCCCTGCGGGTTGAGGCGGGAGCCGGTGGTGCCGGTGACAACGCCGGCCTTGTAGGCCCAGCACATGGCGTTGTAGGCGTAGCTGCTGACGCTGCCGGCGTCGGCGAAGCCCTCGATGCTGGTGCCGATGCAGCTGTGGCCGAAGTACTGCGCGTAGCGGTACATCAGCGTCACGAGCTCCTCACGGGTTATGGCGTCGTTCGGGCCGAAGGTGCTCTCGCCCATGCCGTCGGCTATGCCGTTGCGGCAGGCCCAGGCCACGGCGGTGGTGTAGTAGCGGCCTATCTCGACGTCGGTGAAGCTGGTGACGGGCATCTCGAAGGGCTCACCCGCCATGCGCCACAGCATGGTGAGTATCATGCCGCGGGTGATGGTGCCGTTGGGGGCGAACTTGTAGTAGTCCACGCCGTCCATGATGCCCCGGCTGTACACGAACTGCACCGCGTCATAGTACCAGTCGCCGTAGCTCACGTCGTTGAAGGGCACGCTGGTGTACTTGCCCGTGAACACGGCGGAGACGCTGACGTACTGGTCCGGCATGTAGAAGTAGTAGGTGTCGGCCTTCTGAGCGTTGTAGACGTGGACGCTGTCGCCGGTGGCGGTCCTGACGGAGAGACTGCTCAGGGTGCAGCCGTAGTCAGGCACGGCGGTGATGTAGACTATCTGGCCGTACTTGGCCCAGTCGTCGCTGACGGTGAGCTTGCCGTCCGTGACCTTGTCTACGTAGACCTTGTGGACGCCGCTGCGGAAGTCAACGTTTATGGTGACGTCCTCGTTCGGCATCGTGAAGGTGTACCAGCCGCTGTAGCTGTTGTAGTCGTAGCTGCAAGTCCAGCCCGTCCGCTTGCCGACGACGCTGACGCTCACAACGTCGTCGGAGTAGTAGGGTTTGACCTTGAAGGAGACGGTGTCGTTATAGTCGGCCCAGGAGCCCTGGTGCCAATCGTTGCCGACGTAGTTGTTGTTGACCCAGACCTCGACGCCGCCGAGCGTGCTGTCGTAGGAGGTGTCTATGTAGTGTGTGCCGTAGTCATCATAGTAGGTGAAGTCGGCATAGACGTAGACGCCGTGGTCGGGCATTACGAAGGACCAGACTTCGTAGCTCTGCGTGTCCTTCCAATACTCGTGTGTAAGATACTGCCACGTCGGGACTATCCCGGAGTCCGCAGTCGTCTTATAATAGACATCCTTGGTCGTCCAACCCCTTTCGGGGTATACATAGATGTAAACCGTTTCGCCGGCCTCAGCGCTGTATGCAGATGACAATATTTCGCCGCCGGTGATGTTGTCAGCGAGGACTATGCTGTGGTCGGTGGTGGGGGCCTCAATCTCTTTAAACGTCGCCTCCACCGTCACGTCATGGGCGGGCATATTGAATTGCGGGTTATCCGTAATGTCAAAGGGCGCAATGCTACCGCTGCCGGTTTTAAAATAGACGATTTTTTCTACTTCATATCCGCTAACAGGCCTCGCCGTTACAGTTACGGGAGTGTCCTTAGCCACTTCCCCAGAGGGACTCGTAGATACGTAACCATTCATATTCTGAGTGACAGTAATCGTATGCGTGGGTATCCGAGTCGCCACAGCGCTGACGGTAACATCGCTAGCGGGCATGGTGAAACTGTTTCCGGTAATCTCTACCCGCTGATTACCCGGCGTAGTAGTGTAATATACTTCGCTTACGCTGTAGCCGGCTTTCGGAGTAACTGTAACATTTACGGTCATGTCCTTTGCAGCCGTTGTGGGGTTCACTATGATGCTTTGGATGCTTTCTTCGTCGGCGTAGACATTAACATTATGAAGCTCCCTGAACGCGGCTTTAACCACAACGTTGCCTGTAAGCGTGAATGTGCAGGTGTCATTAGTAACATTCTGCTTTTCGCCGCCGACAGTTACTTCAAACACCGCCAGGCCATAGCCATCTTCAGGTTCTGCTTTCAGGGTAATTGTATCGTCATCATTAACTTTGCTGGCATCATAAGTAGCGCCATTTACTGTGATTTTGCCATAAGCATACTCTCCGGTTGGGAAATTTTTCCCACTGTCATTATTAAACGTGAACGAATACTGACTTGTTGCAAACGCTGCGGCGGGCAGCAGCGCCAGCACAAGGCAGAGGACCAGCGCCGTTGCCAGTAACTTCGTGAATTTGGACTTCATTTTTTCATCTACCTCCTGTTTTCTCCTGATTTTTAAAAAATGTTCCTGTCCAGCCAAAAGTATATCATCAAGCTGTATTATTTTCAAGATACAGTTCATTACATTTCAGCTACAGTACAGAAATATTTTTTGCGGCATGAAAATGTTTGACACACCCCCCCGGCTGTGATAATATAATGGAGTGTAACTTGGCTGTGAAAGGGAAAAGTAAGCTCTTCCACCGGTCCCAGAGAGGCGCCGCCGCCGGCTGCAAGCGGCGCTGTCCAGGAGAGAGCCGAAATGCGCCCCGGAGCCTCGGGCGGAGGAAATGCCGCCCCGTCGGCAGCGCGTTAAGCTGCAAACCGGTAAATCTGCCGGAGAGTGATAAGCGAGAGTGGAACCGCGTATGAACTGCGCCTCTCATGCCGATTCGGCATGGGAGTTATTTTTTTGTTCAGCGCGCTCTCGCCACCTTATGTAGGAGGTAAAATTGTTCAAAGACCTGCGCGAAACCATCGAGGCCTACAAGGCCCGCGACCCCGCCGCCAGAAGCTCCTTCGAGGTCTGGCTGCTCTACCCCGGCATCAAGGCCACCCAGAGCCACAAGCGCGCTCACTGGTGCTACACCCACGGCCACAAGCTGCTCGCCCGAATCATATCCCAGCGCAGCCGCAAAAAAACGGGAATCGAGATACACCCCGGCGCTAAAATCGGCAAGCGCCTCGTTATCGACCACGGCATGGGCATCGTCATAGGCGAGACCGCCGAAATAGGCGACGACTGCCTCATCTACCAGGGCGTCACCCTCGGGGGCACCGGCAAGGACACCGGCAAGCGCCACCCCACCATCGGCAACAACGTCCTCATCGGCTGCGGCGCGAAGGTGCTCGGCCCCTTCACCGTCGGCGACAACTCCCGCGTCGCTGCGAACGCCGTCGTCCTCTCTGAGATACCGCCCGACTGCACCGCCGTCGGCTCCCCCGCCCGCGTCGTCAAGAAAAAGGGCGAAAAGGTCGATTACGTCGGCAACGTCGAGCAGATAAACGTCACAGACCCGCTCGTCCAGGAGGTCATAAGCCTCCGCGGAGAGCTCAACCGCCTCAAAGCCGCCGCGGGCGACGACATGAGATAAAAGCTGGAGGTATACAAAAATGAAGCTCTACAATTCCGCCACGCGCACCAAGGACGAATTCGTCCCCAACCATCCCGACATCGTCAAGATGTACACCTGCGGCCCCACCGTCTACCACTATGCACACATCGGCAACCTCAGAAGCTACATCATGGAGGATGTGCTCGAAAAATACCTGCGCTACGCGGGCTACAACGTCAAGCGCGTCATGAACATCACCGACGTCGGCCACCTCTCCTCCGACGCCGACACCGGCGAGGACAAGATGCTCAAGGGCGCAAAGCGCGAGCACAAGACCGTCATGGAGATAGCCAAGTTCTACACCGACGCCTTCTTCGACGACTGCCGCAAGCTCAACATCAAGACCCCCGACGTCGTCGAGCCCGCCACGAACTGCATCGACGAGTACATCAAGATAATCTCCAGGCTCATGGACACCGGCTACGCCTATTTCGCAGGCGGCAACGTCTACTTCGACACCTCGAAGCTGGAGAAATACTACGTCTTCAACGACTTCGACGCGGACGACCTCGACGTAGGCGTGCGCGAGGGCGTCGAGGAGGACACGAACAAGCGCAACAAAAACGACTTCGTGCTCTGGTTCACCAAGTCGAAATTCGAGGACCAGGCCCTCAAATGGGACTCCCCCTGGGGCGTCGGCTACCCCGGCTGGCACATCGAGTGCTCCGGCATCAGCATGAAGCACCTCGGTGAGGACCTCGACATCCACTGCGGCGGCATCGACAACGCCTTCCCGCACCACACGAACGAGATCGCCCAGTCCGAGGCCTACCTCGGCCACAAGTGGTGCAACTACTGGGTCCACGTCCTGCACCTGAACACCACCGGCGGCAAGATGTCCAAGTCCAAGGGCGAGTTCCTCACCGTCTCCCTGCTGGAGCAGAAGGGCTACGACCCGCTGGCCTACCGCTTCTTCTGCCTGCAGAGCCACTACCGCAAGAGCCTGGTGTTCTCCTGGGAGAACCTTGACAACGCCGCGGGGGCCTATCAGAAGCTCGTGAACCGCATTGCGGCTCTCTCCGACGCTCCCGCTGCCTTAGACGAAGCTGAAATGGAAAAGTTGCGCGCGGGCTTCACTTCCGCGCTGGACAACGACCTGAACACCTCCCTTGCCGTCACCGCGCTCTACGACGCGCTCAAGGCCCCCGTGAACGACGCGACCAAGCTCGCCATCGTGGCGGACTACGACCGCGTGCTCGGCCTCGGCCTCATCGAAGCAGCCGCGAAGCTCCGTAAGAAAGAGGAACCCCAGGAGTCCGACCCGCGCATCGAGGGCCTGCTCGCCGAGCGCGCCGCCGCCAAAAAGGCCAAGAACTTCGCAGAGGCCGACCGCATTCGCGACCTGCTCAAGGCCGAAGGCATCACCATCATCGACACGCCCCAGGGCGCAAAGTGGAAACGCGATTGACAATATTTTCTCCAGGAGATATAGTGTAACCATCCGATAAAACTCTCAGGAGGTAATATTATAATGTATTGCACCAAGCGTATCACGGACGATATGTCCTGGGTCGGCGCGGATGACAGGCGTCTCGCCTTCTTCGAGGGCGTCTACGGCGTGCCGGACGGCGTGTCCTACAACTCCTACATTATTAAAGACGAAAAAACCATCCTTTTTGACACCGTCGATAAGGCCGTTTGCCACAATTTTTTTGAAAACCTTGAACACGAGCTCGCCGGGCGCGGGCTGGACTATCTCGTCATCTCCCACATGGAGCCCGACCATGCCGCCACTATCGCCGACGTCGCCCTCCGCTATCCCGAGGCTACCATCGTCTGCAACGCCAAGATAAAGACGATGCTCCAGAACTACTTCCACGCCGGCCTCGACGCACGGCTCCACGTCGTCGCCGAGGGCGACACCCTCAGCACCGGCAGGCACAACTTCACCTTCGTCATGGCCCCGATGGTCCACTGGCCCGAGGTCATGATGACCTACGACACGACGGACAAGATCCTCTTCTCCGCCGACGCCTTCGGCTCCTTCGGCGCGCTCAACGGGCGCATCTTCTCCGACGAGTGCGACTTCATGCACGAGTGCATCGACGAGGCGCGCAGGTACTACACCAACATCGTCGGCAAGTACGGCCCCCAGGTCCAGGCCGTGCTCAAAAAGGCCGCGGGGCTTGAAATTAAGCTTGTCTGCCCGCTGCACAGCTTCGTCTGGCGTCAGGGCTTCGGGGACTTCCTCGAAAAGTACCTCAAGTGGAGCTCCTACGAGCCGGAGGAGAACGGCGTCCTCATCGCCTACGCCTCAGTCTACGGCCACACCGAGAACGCCGCCAACATTCTCGCCGCCAAGCTCTGCGACCGCGGCGTCAAGGTCAAGATGTACGACACCTCCGTCACGCCCGCGAGCTACATCGTTTCCGACGCCTTCAAGTACAGCCACCTCGTCTTCGCCGCGACGACCTACAACGCGGGCATGTTCGTCACCATGGAGCAGCTGCTGCACGACATCGCGGCCCACAACCTCCAGAAGCGCAAGGTCGCCCTCATTGAGAACGGCTCCTGGGCCCCGACCAGCGGCGGGCTCATGCGCGGCGTGCTCTCTGGACTCAAGGGCACGGAGTTCATAGGCGACACGCTGACCGTCAGAAGCTCCCTCACCGAGGAGCAGCTCGGCGACCTCGACGTCCTCGCCGACGCCATTGCCGAGAGCGTCCTGCCCGCAAAGCCCGCGGCGGCTGAGGTCGCCGTGAGCGCCGAGGGCGGCATGGAGGGTATCTTCGAGGTGGACAGCAAGGCCTTTAACAAGTTCAGCTACGGCTGTGAGGTCCTCACCACCCGCGTGGACGGCAAGGACTACGGCTGCATCATCAACACCGCCGGCCAGATAACCAGCTCCGACCCCAAGAAGATAACCATCAGCTGCATCAAGGCCAACCACACCTGCGACATGGTCGCCAAGGCCGGGGTCTTCAACATCAGCATCCTCAGCGAGGACGCGCCCTACGACCTCTTCAAGCACTTTGGCTTCCAGTCCGGGCGCGACGTGGACAAGTTCGCGGACTGGCCCGACGAGCTGCGCACCGAGAACGGCCTGCGCTACATCGGCCAGCACACCAACGCCGTGCTCTCCGCCCGCGTCATCGACTCGCGCGACTGCGGCACGCAGATGCTCTACATCGCCGAGGTCGTGGAGGCGCACGTGCTCTCCGACAAGCCCAGCTGCACCTACAGCTACTACCACGCGCACATCAAGCCGAAGAAGGCCCCCGCGGGTCCCGCCGTCGAGGGCTGGGTCTGCAAGGTCTGCGGCTACTTCCACGAGGGCCCCGAGCTGCCCGCCGACTTCGTCTGCCCGCTCTGCAAGCACGGGCCGGAGGACTTCGAGCACTACGTCCCCGCCGTCGTCAACAAGAAGAAGGGCTGGCTATGCACCGTCTGCGGCTACTTCTACGAGGGCGAGACCCTGCCCGCCGACTTCGTCTGCCCCATCTGCCACCACGGCGCGGACGCCTTTGAGCCCGCCGAGCAGTAAACGCGCAAAGAAAGAAAAACGCCCCGGGTGTCCCCGGGGCGTTTTATGAACTTTCGGCTTGACAAGGGCTGAGATATGTCATATAATAACCAAGCGCTTATAGGGGAATAGCTCAGTTGGCAGAGCGACGGTCTCCAAAACCGTAGGCCGAGGGTTCGAAACCTTCTTCCCCTGCCACGGGGGCGGACATTTTGTCCGCCCCCTTAGTGCATTTTATACCTGCCGCGCGGCAAGCTCCGCGCGGACTTTCATGAGCGCCTTCCCCAACTCGTTGCGGCCCTCGCCGGTTTTGAGGTCCACGCCCCAGAAGGTGTCGTTCCAGCTGTTGCCCTCTATGAGCTCGGACTTGCCTGTGGCGAGCAGGAGCCGCCCCAGCTCCTCGTTCTGCGTGAACTTCGCGCGGACGAGCTCCTCCATGATGCCGGCCTTTACCTCCTCCCAGTCGGGCCGGAGCTGGACACTGCTGCCGCGTTTCTTGGAGTCGCTCGGGCGCAGGAGCGTGAATTCACGCCGCTCCTCCTCCGTCAGGCACTTCTGGGCCTGGAAGGCCGCCTCGTTGCTGCCGTAGCGCAGGCCGCGGTATTCCACAGGGGCCTCGTAGAAGTTGCTGAGGAACCGGTACTCTCCCCTGAACATCTCTATTTTCATTCTATACGCTCCTGCATATTCCTGTAATATCGCCCAGACCGCCGGGTGCAGCATCGCCTCGGCGCCGGGCAGGCCCTCCCTGAGCTTTTCGCGCACGGCGGAGGAGCTGACGCCCTCCAGTCCGGCGGGCGCTTCGATTATGCTGAATCTGTCCAGATGCCCGCTCAGAAAGGGGTTCTGCCTCAGCTCCGCCTCCGGCTCATAGTCGTCCCGCCTCACGAGGACGATGCGGAAGCGCTCCAGAAACTCGCGTATCCTGTGCCAGCGGGAGATGACCGCCGTCTTGTCGCCGCCGGCGACGAAGTACAGCTCCGCCTCCGGGTATTTCTCCTGCACCGCCTCCATGCTCTCGTAGGTGTAGCTCCGCTCCGTGCGGTGGAACTCGCAGTCCTCGACCGCGAGGCGCGGGTCGTCGGCCGCCATGGCCAGGAGCATGCGCAGCCTCGCCTCCTCCGGCAGCACCTCGTTCCGGTGCTTGTCGCGGCGCATTTTTGCGCTGACGTAGGCGTGTGAGGACGGCACGAATATGCCCCGCGCCGCCCCCAGGGCCTCGACAGCGCCCAGCATCAGCCTCTGGTGCGCGATGGTGGGCGGGTTGAAGGAGCCGCCCATGACCACGATCTTTTCTCTCATGCCGTTTACCTCCCCTGTCTCTGAGTTTTCAGCCGCCCGGCCGGTATGGTGTGAGTATAATACGCCGCATTGCCGCCGCAGGTAAGTTTTTTCCGTGTTTTGGGCCATATTTTGTGTTGACAGCGGCCATGGCACGTGGTATTATACTAAAGCCGCATTGACAGGGCTTTTCAAGCGGGCACCCGCCCCGCCCTTTAGAGCGAGTCTCTTGAAGAGAGGATGAAACAGAAATGAAGCATGCAGTCATCGAGACCGGCGGTAAGCAGTACCGTGTCGCGGAGGGCGACGTCATCTACGTCGAGAAGCTCGACGCCGAGGCCGGCGTCACCGTCAAGTTCGACCGTGTCCTCGCCGTCATTGACGAGGATAACGCCGTGTTCGGCACCCCCGTCGTTGAGGGCGCTTCCGTCACCGCCAACGTCGTCAAGAACGGTCGCGGCAAGAAGGTCCGCGTCTACAAGATGAAGCCCAAGAAGGGCTATCAGCGCACGCAGGGCCATCGTCAGCCCTACACGAAGGTCCAGATAGAGACCATCGCGTGACCAAACCCCGCACTTATGACATTGGAGGTGTAACACATGGCACATAAAAAGGGAATGGGCTCCACCAAGAACGGACGCGACAGCGAGTCCAAGCGTCTCGGCGCCAAGAGGGCCGACGGGCAGTTCGTCCTCGCCGGCAACATCCTCGTCCGTCAGCGCGGCACCAAGATCCACCCCGGCACCAACGTCGGCAAGGGCAAGGACGACACCCTGTTCTCCCTGGTGGACGGCACCGTCCGTTTCGAGCGTTACGGCAAGGACCGCAAGAAGGTCTCCGTTTACGAGCTCAATCAGTGACAAAATGAAAAGAGACGGACTTTCGTCCGTCTCTTTTTGATATCGGGAGTTTTTTACTATGGCTTCACCTTTTGTTGACAAAGTCACCATCCAGGTCCGCGCCGGGGACGGCGGGGCCGGTGCCGTCTCCTTCCACCGCGAGAAATACGTCGCGGCGGGCGGCCCCGACGGCGGCGACGGCGGCCGCGGCGGCAACATCGTCTTCACCGTGGACGAGCACATGTCCACGCTCATGGACTTCCGCTACAAGCGCAAGTTCACCGCCGGCAACGGCCAGCCCGGCCAGGGCAAGCGCTGCTCCGGCAAGGACGGCGAGACCATCGTCCTCAGGGTCCCGCGCGGCACCGTCCTGCGCGACGCGGACAGCGGCGCCATCATGCACGACATGTCCTCCGGCGAGGACTACGTCGCCTGCCGCGGCGGCCGCGGCGGCTGGGGCAACAAGCACTTCGCCACGCCCGCCCGCCAGGTACCCCGCTTTGCCAAGCCCGGCCTGCCCGGGGAGGCGCACACTATAACGCTGGAGCTGAAGCTCCTCGCAGACGTGGGCCTCGTGGGCTTCCCCAACGTCGGCAAGAGCACGCTGCTCTCCGTCGTCTCGAACGCCCACCCCAAGATAGCGAACTACCACTTTACCACTCTCTTCCCCAACCTGGGCGTCGTATATGTGGACGAGGGCGTGTCCTTCGTCCTCGCGGACATCCCGGGCATCATCGAGGGCGCGAGCGACGGCGTCGGTCTCGGCCACGAATTTTTGCGCCATGTCGAGCGCTGCCGAATGCTCCTGCATATAATAGACGCTGCGGGCAGCGAGGGCAGAGACCCGATAGAGGATTTTGAGAAGATAAACGCAGAGCTCGAAAAGTTCGACCCCGAGCTTTCAAAGCTTCCGCAGATCGTTGCGGCGAATAAAATAGACATGGCGGACGACGCTCAGATTGAGCACCTGCGCGAGTATTTCACCTCCCGCGGCTATGAGTTCTATACCATGTGCGCGCCGATTCAGGAGGGCACCGCCGAAGTCATAAACGCAGTCGCCAAACGGCTCAAGACTTTGCCGCCTATAAAACGCTACGAGGCGCAGGAGATACCCGTCGAGATGTTCGAGAGGCAGAAAGATACGGGCTTCACCGTGCGCGAGGAGGACGGCGTGTTTATCGTCGAGGCTCCGTGGCTGCTCAAGATACTTCAGCGCACCGATATGGACGACTATGAGTCGCTCCAGTATTTCCAGCGCGTGCTGCATTCGAGCGGCATACTTGATAAGCTCGAAAGCATGGGTATCCAGCAGGGCGACACCGTTGAAATTTACGATCTCGAGTTCGACTATATGCCGTAACGGAGGCTTCTCATTTGATAGGAATAAGCGAAGAACTGAAAAATACCGATCCAGATTTGCTCAGTCCGCTGACTCTCGCCTTTATAGGCGATACGGTGTTTGATCTGCTCGTCAGGGGCAATCTCGTCATGCAGGCGAACCGCCCCGTCGGCAAGCTGCATCCGCTCGCGGCAAAGCGAGTCTGCGCCGCCGCTCAGGCAAGGGCTGCGCAGGTCATAGCGCCTGTTTTGACCGAGCACGAGGCCGATATCTATCGGCGCGGCAGAAACGCACATACCGGCAGAGTACCCAAGAGCGCAAGCTCCGCCGAATATCACAGCGCAACGGGTCTCGAAGCGCTGTTCGGCTGGCTCTACCTCAGCGGGCAGGATAAGAGGATTGAAGAACTGTTTGAACATATTTCCAATGCCGAAAAGGCTGACGAGGTGAAGTGATGAACAGGAAAAGCAGAAAGAAAGAGGCACTGACCCCATACGAGCGGCGCAAAAGGCGGCTCGAAAAAAGGTTTTCCACCGCGCCGAAAACAACGGGACAGAAAGTGGCAGGGGCGGTAATAGACAATATCTGCTGGATAGTCGGCTGTTCGCTCTATTCGATAGGCGTTGTGGCGTTCGCTCTGCCCAACAGCATCGCGCAGAGCGGCACGACGGGTCTTGCGATAATAGTCAACCATCTTTTTGAATTCATTCCGCTCGGCACGGCGAACTTTCTGCTCAATGTTCCGCTGATGATTTTAGCCTTTATTTTCATCGGCTGGCGGTTCGTTGCAAAGACGATGTGGGTGACGGTGATTCTCTCCGCCACGCTCGATCTTTTCAGCAAATTTTTGCCGACCTATACGGGCGACAAGATTTTGGCGGCAATATTCTGCGGCGTCTGCACGGGCGCGGGGCTGGCGATTGTCTTCATGCGCGGCGCGACTACTGGCGGCACCGATATCGTCGGCCGTCTCGTCCACAAGGCGTTCCCGCACATTCAGATAGGCAAGGTCATTATGGCTGCCGATGCGATAATAGTTATCCTCGGCGCGGTCGTTTTCCGCTCCATCGAGTCCGCTATGTACGCGGTTATAGTTATTTTCGTCAACTCCCGCCTGCTCGATTATATTCTCTACGGCACCGGCAGCGGCAAGCTGCTGCTCGCCGTGACTGAGCACGCGCAGGAGATATCCGATGCGATAACTTCAAAGATGGGCAGGGGAGTCAGCATCCTGCCGGTCAAGGGCGGCTATACTGGCAAGGAGAAGAATATGGTCGTCTGCGCCGTGAAGAAAAACGAGGTGCCCCAGCTGACGAAGATAATCAGGCAGATAGATACCGATACGTTTATAATCATCACCGAGGCGGGCGAAATCCTCGGCGAGGGCTTCATTGCGCCCGGAGTCAATTGAATAAACAGAGCGCGGAGGCTTTTTGTGAACCTCCGCGCTTTTTTAAAATTTTTTCCAAAACAGGTGAGAAAATCCGCAGACTTCTGCGACAGTATAAGTGAAAGGCGGGACGCCGCCCTGAAAGGATTGATCCGATGGACAACGGTGAGAGTAGCTACCGCCGTTTTATCGAAGGCGATCAAAGCGCGTTTGATGAACTCATGGACGCCTATCGAGACAGACTGATATTTTTCATCAAAGGTTATGTCCGCTCCGCCGAGGAGGCGCAGGATATAGCTATGGATACCTTTGTCGAAATTCTCGTGCATCCGGGGCGTTTTCGCTTCAAAAGCTCGTTCAAAACCTACATATATTCCGTCGCGCGGCACAAGGCGATAGATTTTCTCCGCAAAAAGCGCACCGTGCCCGACGAGGGAGAGGAGATTTGGGACGAGAGCGCCATTGATTCATTCTACAGGCGCGAGGACGCGAGAATCGTGCGCAAATGCATGGACAGACTGAACGGCGATTACAGAACCGTGCTGTATCTGGTTTATTTTGAGGAAGTGGACGGCGACGGTGCGGCAAAAATTATGGGCAAAAGCAAAAAGCAGCTTGCGAATCTCCTCTACAGGGCGAAGCAGGCGCTTAAAACCGAGCTCGAAAAGGAGGGCTTTTGCTATGAAGACCGATAAGGAATTCAAAAATGAAGTTTATGCGCGCGCTTCAAAGGAACGCGCGAGAATAAAAAAACGCAACCGCGTGATAATGACCGCCGTTCCGTGCTTTGTTATTGCACTGACCGCCGCCACCGCAGCAGTTTATCATTCAACATCGTTCTCTATGAAGGATGCCATGCCCGCCGAGCAGCCGATAAATGCCGAGAATTATGTTCAGACCGAGGGCATCCCCGAGGGATATAAGTCCGCGCCGCTGACGAGTGAGGATCAGGAATGTTATCAGCAGCCCGATATCGCGACAGATATTTCAAGCGGTTCTGTTAAATCCGGTTCGAGTGTTGTGCCGACCGAAAGTCACGGGGCGGCTGTGACAACGGTTGACGGCGACAAAAAAGGTGACTTCGACCGCCTCAACTGTGATTTCAGGGCTTTCCCCGACAAGAAGGGAGAAAAAAGCAACGGCACGCCCGATGCGATAGTAATAAGCAACCGAGAAAAGCTTGCGGAATATCTCGCAGTGCAGGAGAAATACGGAACTCTGAGCGAAGAGCTGAAATCCGAGCTTTCGGGCAGGGACGATGAATATTTTAAAAACAACACCGTTGTGATAATAACCGCGGACTGCGAATATGATTTGGCGGACTGCGCTGCAAGTTCAAACGGTACGCTCACCGTCTCGCTCAAAAAGTCGGAGAGCGAACGGGAAACCGGATGCCATATGATTTTGACCGTGTATAACAAGCATTTTACAAACGTCGTCCTCAGGGACGCATGAACAAAAAGGGGAGGAAAGAAATGAAACTCAAAAGGTTAGCGGCTCTTCTGCTCTGCGCCGCCGTCATGCTGCCGCTCGCAGCGTGCGCAAAAAAGCCGGATTCCGGAACATCGCGGACATCGCAGACTACAGATGACACCACCGTCACGCCGACAAAGGACGGCGATACCTCTATCACCGCAACGGACAAGGGCAATAAAGGCGCCGCCGCGCAGGATCTCATGCAGGGCATAACCAAGGGCAAGGGCGCATCCAAAAAGCCGGACAGCCGCTTTGCGAATGCCGCCGCGTCGTTTGCGCTCGACCTTTTCAAGGATGAATACAAGTCCGGCAAGAACACCCTCGTTTCGCCTCTCTCCGTGCTCACCGCGCTCGCCATGACGCAAAACGGCGCAGAGGGCAAGACCCTCTCCGAGATGCAGAAGGTTCTCGGCGGGCTCGACCGCGATACTTTAAACGCATATATGAACGCATATCTCGCCGCAGTCGCGGGCAAGGACAGCGCACTCAAATGCGCCAATTCCATATGGGTCGGCAGCAAGCTCGATGTCAAGAGAGCGTTTCTCCAGAAAAATGCGGATTTCTATTCCGCTCAGGCGTATAAAGCGGACTTTACGAGCACGAGAACCGTAAAAGAGATAAACTCGTGGGTCAGCAAGAACACGAACGGCATGATAAAGAAGCTGGTCGACGAGTTCGATCCCCTCACGGTTATGGTGCTTATGAACGCGCTCTGCCTCGAGGCGGAGTGGGATGACCCCTATACCGACAACTGCGTGCGCGAGGGCACATTCACAAACGCCAAGGGCAACCTTGTCAAGGCGAATTATATGTATTCTCAGGAGCTCGAATATATCGAGACCGAGAATGCCACGGGCTTTGTCAAATATTATAAGGGCGGCAAGTTTGCCTTTGTCGCGCTTTTGCCGAACGAGGGCACAAGCATCGACAGCTATATCGCCTCGCTGACGGGAAAGGGATTTCTCGGTGCGCTGAATTCGAGGAAGAATACCCAGGTCAACACGCAGATGCCGAAGTTCAAGTGCGAATACAGCAACTCGCTCGTCAACACTCTCAAGAAAATGGGCATGGGTACCGCGTTTGACGAGAACAAAGCGAACTTCTCGTCCATAGCGGACAACTCGAACGGCAACATATTTATCGGCGAGGTTATCCACAAGACCTTTATCGAGGTCGCCGAAAAGGGCACACGCGCAGGAGCGGTGACTGCCGTTATCTCAGAAAAGAGCGCAGCAATGCCTGTCGAACAGCCGAAGGAAGTAAGGCTCACAAGACCGTTTGTTTATGCGATAATAGATACCCAGACCAATCTGCCGCTCTTTATCGGCGCGCAGACGGATATTTAAGGAGGTGCGCCCGTGAAAGTCAAGAAAATGCTGGCTGTTTTCATGAGCGTTCTGTCGCTTGCCGCCTGTATTTTACCGTTTTCCGGCTGCGGAAAGACCGTGGGAAAAGTTCATAACAAGGGCGTGAAAAGCGGCGCTGTACGCGACCTGACCGAGGGGATTTCAAAGAACGAATCCGCCTCAAAAGCCCCCGACGACGAATTTAAAGCCGCCGCCTCATCGTTTGCGACAGAGCTTTTCAAAGATAACTATTCAAAGGGCAAGACGACGCTTGTGTCGCCGCTGTCCGTGCTTACCGCGCTCGCGCTGGTGCAAAACGGCGCTCAGGGCAATACGCTCGCCCAGCTTGAGCAGGCTCTCGGCGGACTTGACCGCGACACGCTCAACGCCTATATGCGCGCCTACTGCGACTTTCTGACCGAGAGCGACGAGCTGAAAATCGCAAATTCCGTCTGGACGGACAGCAGCGCAGAGGCAAAGCAGGCTTTTCTGCAAAAGGCGGTGGACAGCTACTCCGCGCAGATTTTCTCCGCCCCGCTGTCGAGCAAAAAGACCGTCAGCAGCATCAACTCATGGGTTAAGAAAAACACTGACGGCATGATACCGAAGATAATCGAAGATGCCGATAGAGACGCCGTTATGATGCTCATAAACGCCGTTGCGTTTGAAGCAAAGTGGGAGACTCCGTACACAAACGACGATATCGAAAAGCTTGAGTTCAATTCATATTCCGGCAAATCGAAGAAAACCGAATTTATGTGTTCGACCGAAAGTGTATATCTTTCGGACAGCGACGCGGTCGGATTCATGAAGCCCTATAAGAACGGCCGCTTCGCTTTCGCGGCGCTGCTGCCGGATGAAGATGTGAACATCGATGACTATATAGCCTCTCTCAGTGGCGAAAAGCTGATGAAAATATTCTCGTCCGCCAAGAAAAACGAAGAAGTCGATGTGAAAATGCCAAAGTTCAAGGCGGAGTACAGCACGCAGCTTATCGACACGCTCAAAAAGATGGGCATAGAAGATGCGTTTGACCGCAAATCTGCCGACTTTTCTTCGCTCATAGACAAAAACGACGGCGCTTATATCGGCACCGTGATGCACAAGACTTTTATCGAAGTCGATCAGGAGGGCACGCGTGCCGCCGCGGCGACGCTTGTCGGCATCAGCAAAATGAGCATGCCGGCGATAAATCCCGTTTGCCTCAACCGTCCGTTTGTCTATATGATAGTGGACACCGAAACGAACCTGCCGCTGTTTATCGGCGTGCAGACCGAAATATAATACGATACCTCCACCTCTATTTTCCCCCAAATAGATGACCCCGCCGGTTGACTTTACCCGGCGGGGTCGCTTACTTTTATGATTATATTTTACTGCCGATAATTTTTCAGCTCGTCCGCTTCTTCTATCTCTATCTCCGGGTCCTCTCCGAGAACCGGCGGCGCGGAGTCCGCGGCGGTCAGCTGCTTTATCCATTTTCGGCTCTTGAATCTTATCAGGCAGAGTAAGGATTTCGGCGTGTCCTCCGCGATATACATCGCAATTATCAGCACATAGAACGGAACGTCTGTCAAAAATCCGAGCGTGGTCACTATCGGTATACTAAATAAAAACAGCGCGCCTATGTCGAGGAACATTCCTATTTTCGTGTCTCCGCCGGCTCTGAATATGCCGACCACGCAGACATACGAGATGTTTCTGACTCCTATCCACAGCGAGTAGATGAGCAGGAGCGTCGACGTCATCTGCCGGGCACCCTCCGTCTCAATGGGCAGTATCCGCAGCAGCGGATTGCGCAGGAATATTATGGCGACTCCCGTCAGCACTCCGAGCAGGGGAACGAGCTTTATGAACCGCTTGCCCATGGAGTAGGCCTCATCCACCTTGCCGGCGCCGACCGCCTTGCCTGTCATTATCGAGCAGGCGTGGCAAATGCCGACGAAGAAGACGAAGGCTATCTGTTCTATCGAGCTGAATATCGTATATGCGGCGTAGTTTTCGCTGCCCTGACGCGCATAAACCATGGCATAGACATTGGTGCCTATTCCCCAGAGCAGCTCATTGAGCATTATCGGGACACAGACACGCAGGAACTTCTTGAAAAATTTGATATCCTTCTTGAAAAATTCGCCAATCGGTGCATGGATGATATTCTTTTTCGCGTTGCCTATCACAAAGAGCAGCACCGCCTGAACGACCATGGCTATGGCCGTCGCTATCGCCGCACCGCGAAGCTTCAGCGCGGGGAAGCCCAGCTTGCCGTATATGAGAATGTAGTTGAGCACGGTGTTTGTCGCAACGGACGCTATCGAGCAGACAAGCGGCGTGTGAACGTCCTCGGTCGAGCGCATGACGGTGCTCGTGACAAGCGAGATGGCGACAAAAATTCCGTAGGGCGCAACGGCCTGCAAATACTGCACTCCGGCGGCTATGACCTCCTCCTCGGAGGTGAAAACGCGCATCATCTGCTCCGGGATTGCGAGCACCAATACAGTGTATAATGCACCCACGGCAAGCGCGAGTATGAGCCCTATGCCGTAGCTGCGGCGGATGCTCCGTCTGTCGTTTATGCCCCAGAACTGCGCCGTCATTGTCGCCGCGCGGGAGCTTATTCCGAACAGGGCGAGGTTCAAAAGAAAGCCCCAGCGTCCCGCGACACCTATCGCCGCCGTGCTGACGTTGCCGAGTCCCACGGTCATTGCGGTATCGACGAGCTGAGCGCATGAGGTCAGCAGCTGCTGGAGGGCGATGGGTATCGCCAAAGAAAACATTTTTTTGTAGAAACCCGAGCGGGTCGAATTTGACATTTGACTGTTATTATCTCCTATTTCTTATTCTTCGATCGCGGCCTTTGCGCTGTTTATTCCGTGAAACACGGTCATATCGAACTTCGGCTCGCGGTCGTAAGTGTAAAGTCCGTTTTGCTCCTGCTCTATGTCGTAGAGCTGCGTGTAGCAGAAGCCGAACATCAGCTCGTTGCCGAGCAGGGCTTCGGTGAGCCCTCTGTATCTCTCGATAAACTCATTCTCTGTTCTTGGCGCGTTGCCGTAGCCCCAGGCATTTTCGTCCTGCTCGCCGACGACCCACTTTATG
>OGXR01000377.1_pt1 | contig 35541 bp, 18 predicted proteins | sample 1576331 | NCBI WGS metagenome assembly OGXR01 (sample SAMEA3541473, study PRJEB24748) | human gut metagenome | biome: human gut; feature: human-associated habitat; material: faeces | place: China | collected 2012 | reverse complement strand
ATCAATAGTAACAGGTAAAATAATAACATATACTGCAATAGCATTTGGAGTAATGATAATGCTAGGCTATGGAGTATATGAAATTAAAAGGAGAATTTTAAGAAAAAAGAATAACTAAGGAAAGGAGGATGAAAATGAAAAGAAACATAATAAAAGTTAGTGTATTTGCAATATTAATAGGGTTATTAATACTTGGAATAAAAAATTTAATAAGTGTAAAAGTGAATAATACGGGAATTAATTATACAGAGAAACAAGCGTATACGGTTCCAGATGTAGCAAAGGATTATAATGTACCAAGAGAAGCATGGTATACAAATCAATTAAATCGTTTTTTTATACCATATGCTGGAAGATATCAAATTTATTGCACAAACAGGGACAAAAGTTTTCCTTTAGAGGAGAGTTATTACAAGAGTGCAACAGATGGAAAAATCTATTATGGGCAAGTAAATAAGCTTAATTCAGGTAGCAATATTACATACACACCGACAAAAGCTGGATATTTATCTGCGGATGAAGCATATGTATTTTCAAGAGATAGCTGTACCTCATGGTATAAATACAGTACTGATTATAAATCGGATGCATACAATACTGTTTCAGCAACAGTAAAAAACTGGTACATAAAGCAAAATGCATATTGGCTATTAAATAATGAAGAGTGTGGATCATATGTTGATCGTTCAATAATAGTAAATGATAATGGCAAAACTACAAAATGGAATACAGGTACAACGATTAAAAGTGAAATATATAAATTAGTAAATGAAGCTACTAATTATTACACTTATCATGAAAAGGTGAAAGATAATGGATTAAATCCAACATGGATTAGCACAAATGTTAAGAAAGAATATAAAAATGGAGAAGTTATACTTGGACCATATAAAATGAGTTATTATTCACTAGGAACTAATGGATATAGATTTTCTGGTGTGTCTGATATGGAAGTAATTACATATGCAAACGGTCAACAATTCGGCAGTGCTAAAGTTAAATCGATAAAAATGAAAGGTAAAAATAAGAGCCCTAAATATTTTGAACCAGGTGATGATTATATAAGTAGACAAAATGATATATGGTATCCTGATAGCGGAGAAGAATTTTATGTTATTATTAGTGGTACTAGTGATATAGATAAAATAGACTTTCAATTAGATGTTACTTTTAAATATATGATTGCTTCAGGGTATGAAGTTAGGTGCAAGGGAAAATATGGATCTAATAATGATGTACAACCAGTAACTGTGGTTGATGCAAAAAGAGAAATAAAAAGTGAAAAAATAAAAAAAATAACAGATACAACTCTTACTGGAAAATACAAAGTATACATTAGAAAAATAGATTTTTCAAAAGACGAAAATCCAATAGGAAATGTTAAGTTTAATATAAGTGGAAAAGTAAATAAAACAGTAAAGACTAATACAAATGGGAAGGCTTATGTTAATAGTGTAACAATTACAAAAAGTACCTTAGGAAATGATGTATATTATATAACAGAAAACAGTGCAAAAAGTGGATATATAAAGTTTGATGAAAAGATAAAATTGACTGTAACAAAATCTGAAAAAAATGGAAAATTTTCAGCAAGTGCAAAGGTGGTAGTTTTAGACGAAAATGATAAAGAAGCTTCTGAAAGCAGAAAGAGTATAGCTAAGGTGGAAATAGCAAATGATGAAATAACAGTAACTATAAAAAATACTAAAATTGAGGATGGAAGTTTTAATCTCAATATTAAAAAAGTCTCAGCAGGAACTTCTGAGGAGCCAAAATCAGGAGCATACTTTAATATAAAAAAATGGGTAGAAATCAATACTACTACTCATGAATGGGATTGGGAGAAAAACGGAAAGACTATAAAAACTGAAAAAGAGGGTGAAAAAGGTGTCTATAATTTACTAAGGAATGTAACAATTGATAAGGCAACTACGCTGTATTATTGGATAACAGAAACACAAGCACCAACAAATTATGCGAAATTTACAGGTGGAATCAAAGTTGTTGTAACAACTGGTGTGAAACAAAATGGAAATAAAGCAAAATATGTGGTTAAATCTGTAAGTATAATAGCCTTTGATAAGAATAATAAAAAACTTGATCCATCTCCGGTAACTAACGAAGGTACAGGAAATGAAACAACCATAAATCTTAAAATGACCAATATACAAAAAGGATCATATGACTTAAAATTAAATAAAGTAAGTTCTACTAATTCTTCAGACCCTCTATCAGGAGCCGTATTTAAAATTGAAAAGAAGGAAAATGGCAATTGGAAACAAATAAAACTCACAACTACAAATTCAAACGGAGAATGTACACTTTTAAATAATGAAAAAATTACTAATTTAAATGATGATGAGTATAAAATAACTGAAACAACAGCACCTTATGGATTTGTGAAATTTGATGGATCGATAGAGGTTAAGGTACCAAAGAAAATAGATATGACAGAAGGAAAGTATGTTATTGATAATATTACTTTAACTGTAAAAGATAAAAACGGAAATAAAATAACAAAAAATAGTCCAGTATCAAAGAATCAAAAGGACGGAACTATAACACTTACTATGAAAAATGAACCACAATACGATTTAGCATTAAGAAAATTCATTACATCAATTAACGGAATAGCACCAAAAGAAAGTAGAGAGCCAAAAGTAGATTTAACAACGTTAAAAGATGGAACATTTGATAGAAATAATAACAAAGAATATACAGCAACATATAAACATAATAAGGACGAAGAAGGCAAAGTATTAAAAGCAGCTACAGGAGATAAGGTAGTTTATACAATTAGAATATATAATGAAGGAAAGAAAGCTGGAACAGCAACTGAAATTACAGATTACTTACCAGCGGGATTAAAGCTAGCAGACAATAGTACGATAAATAAAAAATATGGATGGAAAAAAGGTGATTCAGATAAAGAATATACCGCATATACCACCACTTATTTAAAAGATCAAAATGAAATAATTCCAGCATTTGATGAAAAAAATAATAAATTATCATATAAAGATGTTCAAATTGAGTGTGAAGTTATAGCAACAAAGGCTAAAGATAATTTAAAAAACATAGCCGAAATAACAGCTGACGATGGAGACGATAGAGATTCAACACCTAAAAATGTAAATAGAGGTAATTATGGAAGCACAAGTCAAGAAGATGATGATGACTTCGAAGTATTAAAATTTAGACCAACACTAAATTTAGGTGGAACTGTTTGGGAAGATCTAAGAGGAGGAAAAGAAACTCTAGCTGATGGATTAAAAGACAGTGGTGAATCAGGAATAGGTGGAATAAAGGTTGAACTTTATCAAAAGAATGATGCAAATCCAGAAACAGATGGTACAAAAATTTTAGAAACAACGACTAATAGTAACGGAACCTATACTTTTGAAAAGTTACCAACTGATAAATGGTATTACGTTAAATTTACATATAACGGACAAAATTATGAAAATACAATGTATAAGGCTACCAGAGAAAATGACGATAAAAGAAAAAATTCAGTCGCAGCAGAGAAAAAACAGGATAGAGATAATTTTAATGAAGGATTTAATATAAATGAGATATCAAATACAGAGAAGAAAGAAAAAACTGAAGAATATTTTGGAGATTATAATAAGTTAACGTACAAAAATAAAGCTAATACAGATACTAATTGTGCAATTTCTGCATATACTGGACATCAAGTTGAAGATAATTTTAATTATAGTTTTTATGCTGCTATAAGTAGCCCTGACAACGTTACAATTAATACAATTGACTTTGGTATAACAAAGAGAATAGAGTTTGATATGGCACTAAAACAGGACGTGTATGCAGCAACTGTAACAGTTAACGGAAAAACTCAAATATATGGATATGACAAAAAGAACATACAAGATAGTATTCCAAACTTTGATAAATTACCTGAAGATGAAAAAGAAAAAGCTTTGAATAATTGGACAATAACAGTGGTAGAAGGAGATTATCAAAGAGCAATTGCAGAGCCAGATTATAACTTTACAGGTGTAAGTGGAAATGATAAAACATTAGAAGTATATGTAACATACAAAGTAGCAATAAGAAACCAATCAATGAGTATGTTAGGAGAAGTAACAAAAATAAAAGATTATTATGATCAAAATTACACATATGTATCAGAACTTTCATGGATAAGTAGTAAGAACTATAATGCAAATGATTTAAAAAATGTAAGAGGAAGAATAGTTGATAGTTTAGAAAAAGCGCAAGAAATATCAAAAGAGAAAAATGAAAGCAAGGTAAGTATAAATAGTGATACAAATAATACTTTAGACATTAAACTTAGTGAACAACTTCAAAGTGGTGAAACGAAATATCTATACTTAACATTTAAAGTTAATACAGATGACGAAGAAAAAGTAATAACAGGAACTAAAACAAACACGGCAGAGATAGCAGCATTTAAATCATACTATAAAAAAGGAACAGTATTACCACACTATAATGGAGAAAACGAATATGAGGTAAAAGATGACACAACTATAGCAGGAAGAGTAGACAGAGATTCAATACCAAATAACTTAAACAAATCAAAAGGACCACAAGAAGATGATGAAGATAAAGCACCAGGATTACATGTTAAAGTTGAGGGTAATAGAACAATAACAGGAACCGTATGGGAAGATGCAAGAAACAATAAAGTGGACGACAGCGTAATAGGAAACGGTACTTATGAGAATGGAACTGACACAGAAATTGATATAGAAAAAGAAAAAATAAATGTAGAATTATACAGAGCAAAGAGCGAAAAACAATTTGAGTTAGTTGATGCTAGTCCATCAATAAAAGGAAGTAGATATACCTTTAACAATGTAGTTGCAGGAGATTATATTGTAAGATTCACATACGGAGATGGTACAGTAAAATATAATGGACAAGACTATAAAACTACAATATACCAAGATTATGGCGACAGTGATAAATATAACTTAGATGTTAGTGACGAGAACTTATCAAGAGCAGCAGATTTGTGGGATGTAAGAACAACACTAAATGCAAGTAGTGCAGCTAATGTAAAAAATGAAATGGCAGAGAAACTTGCAAAAGGTGAAGGAAGCAAAATGATTGCTGATACAAAAACAATAGTAGCTGAAATAGAATATAACAGACAAGTTACTACAGAAAATCCAGCACCAGGTTATGCTATCAAAGGTGTAAACTTAGGACTAGTTGAGAGACCAAAAGCACAATTAGAGCTAAATAAAACTGTATCAAACGTTAAAGTAACACTTGCAGATGGAAGTATACTATTTGATGCAAGCCAAGGAGTTAATGTAGACAATGTCGCTTGGCAACAAAATACAAATAAAAATAGAGGCTTAATACAATTATCAATGGACCAAGAAATAATGCATGGAGCATCTATACAAATTACGTATAAATTAACAGTAAAAAATGTTGGAGAAGTAGATTATGAAGGCAAAGAATTCTATTATACAGGTAAGAACCATGGAAATACTGTAACAACAACACCTAACAGAATAATAGATTATGTATCAAATAATTTACAATTTAATAGCAATAGCAATACAAATGATTGGCAAGTTATGACAGTAAACGATGTAATAAACAATAAACTTGTTAATGCAGATGTAGCTGGTGTAATTCTTAAAGATGATAAACCACAATATAATACTATTTTAACAACAACATTTAGTGATACATTAGAACCAGGAGATTCTACAGCTGAAAAAACACTTGTATTAACACAAACTATTACACCAGAGAATACAAGTGATAACCTAAAATACATTAATATTGCAGAAATCGTTGAAACAAGCAACACTGCAGGAAGAAGAATGGCTTACTCAATAGTAGGAAACCAAAAACCAACAGAAGCTGTTGCAGAAGTTGATGCTTCTTCATCAGAAGAAGTAATGGTATTACCACCATTTGGTAATACACATATCTACTATATCTTAGGAACAGTAATAGGAATTATCCTTATCGGTGGAATTGCATTTATCATTAGAAAAGTACTAAAAAAATAAACTATACTAATGTAAAACTCTAATGTTATAAAATTAAAGAGAACTCAAATATATTAAAAATGTATTGAGTTCTCTTTTTGTATAAAATATATTGAAATTTTCGGCATTTTACGATAAAATTATATTCATAATTTGTTTTATTCGGAAAGAAAATAAAGCAACATATCACATATTGTAAAAAACTTTTTTATATTATGTATCAAATGTGACAAAAAAATAAAATTATATAAGCTATAATGAACAGGAATTTTAAAATGCATATATAGAAAAGGTAGAGGTGGTAAGGATGTTTCAAAATATATCAAAGGATTATGCAGAAGATCAGTTTGAGGATGTTAAATTAAATAAAAAAGATAATATTAAAAATATTGCAAAAGGATTATTTGATAAGCAAAATTTAGTACTATATATATTAACTTTTATGGTGTCAATGGTTGGGTTTAGTTCAAATAATTTAATTTTTTCAATTGTTCCTTTTGGACTAGCTTTATTAGCTGCAGCTTTTAGTAATGGACAAGCAATTGGAATAATGTATATTTTATCATTGATAGGTACTTTTATAAGGTTCGGTACAAACAATTTATTAACTTATGTGGTAACATCATTAACGTTTTTTATATTGGTATTATTAATTAGACCAAAAATTCAAGAAGGTGTTAATGAAAAAAGAAAAATAGGTGTACATCTATTTTTTGCTGTATTTCTTGTGCAAGTAGTACCATTATTTTTTAGAACGTTTTATGTTTTTGATTTATTAACAAGTATAATGTTAGGAATGACTACATACATTTTTTATAAAATATTTGTTAGCTCAATTTCACTTATTAAAGAATTTGAAACAAAGAAAGCATTTACAATAGAAGAAGTAATGGGAACAAGTTTATTAATAGCAATTGCAATATCTGCATTCGGTGATCTAAATATTTTTGGTTTTTCAATTAAGAATATACTAAGTATTTTAATTGTGCTAATATTAGGGTGGAAAAACGGAATATTGGTTGGTGCAACAGGGGGGATAACAATAGGTGTTGTTCTTGGTATAATTGGCGGATCAGAACCTGTGATGATAGCTGTATACGCTGTATCTGGTATGATAGCAGGATTACTAAACCGATTTGGCAGGATTGGTGTTGTTGTAGGATTTATATTAGGAAATGTTGTTATTGCATATGCTGCTAATGGAAATTCTGTACCACTTATTATGTTCCAAGAAATACTAATTGCTTCTCTTGGACTTTTAGCAATACCAAAAAGAATTCAAATTAATATTGAAGATTTATTTGGTACTACAAAACTATTACCAGAAACTACTGGAAGAAGTTTGGAAGAAAATAAAGATACAGTATATAAACTAAATAGTATTTCGGAAACAATATTTGATATGGCAGAAAGCTACCAAGAAGCAGCTGCAACAATACTTTCAGAAGAAGAACTAAAACAACAGGAAAGATCTAATATAGAGATATTTATGGAAGAATTTAAAAATAATCTAGATGGATTAGAAGATAACATGCTATATGATACTATGTGTTATATATCAGAAGAATTTATGATGGATATTTTTGAAATTCTTTTAGAAAAAGATATAATAACAGAAAAGGATTTTATAAATGTTTTAGCAAAGCATAATCAGTACATTGTTGGATTTGAAGATACTAGCAAAAAAGCGCAGGAAGATGTTTATAAAATTGTAAAAGCCTTAAATTATTCTTATCGTGTTAGTAAATTAAGTTTTATATGGAAAAAGAAAATGGATGAAAGCAAAAAGAATGTTTCTGCAGGGCTAAAGGGTGTATCAGAAGCTATTTCAAAAATGGCAGTAGAAATAGATAAAAAAGAAGAGGATTCTTTTGCAGATGAAAAAGAAGAAATTATAAAATTGTTAGAACAAAAAGAAATTTTTATAAAAGATATTAATATAAAAAGAGCAAATTCTGGTAGATACACGGTAAGCGTGTATACAGATATTTGCGAAAATGTAGATGGAACACAGTGTAATATTAAAAAAATAGGAAAAATAGTTAGCAAAGTATTAAACGAAAAAATGATAATACAAGATCAAGAATGTGGCTTAAGGATTAACAAAAAAGAATGTAAATATACATATTTATCTGAAGATAAATATAAGGTACAAGTTGGAATAGCAAAATCAACAAAAGCTGGGTCTCCTGTTTCTGGGGATAGCAGTATTCATATCAAATTAAATGATGGTAAGTACTTATTAGCACTTAGTGATGGAAAAGGATCAGGACCTGAAGCAATGAAAAGCAGTAAAATAGCAATTAAGATGCTTGAAAGATTGCTTACAGCAGGATTTGAAAAAGATGTATCTATGAAATTAATTAATTCTACATTATCTGCAAATACAAGTGAAGACATGTTTGCAACATTAGATATACAAATTTTAGACTTGTTTAACGGAAATATGGAATTTATAAAAAATAGTGCATGTCCTACGTACATTAAAAGAAATGGAGAAGTACAATTATTAAAAGCGGTATCGCTACCTACTGGAATATTAACTAATGTGGACTTAGTGGTATATGACTACGATTTACAAGATGGAGACATATTAGTAATGTGTAGTGATGGTATTATAGATTCAAACAAAGAATATTTAAATAAACAAGTATGGCTAAAATATTTGCTTGAAGATATACAAATAGATGATGCACAAAAAATAGCAGATATAATTATAGGAGAAGCAATAGATAACGATTTTGGAGTGCAAAAAGATGATATGACAGTTATCGTTGCAAAAATAACAAAGAAATAGGCAGAATGTAAAAAAATAAAGTAAATTAGAAATAATGAAATAAAAACAAACTCGAAATTATAAAATGTGGCTTCGAGTTTGTTTTTTTCTAGAAAAAATGTCAATGAATAAATAAAAATGTTGTATTTTAGTATAGAAGTATGGTATAGTATATATGGATAATTATAAGTAAACTACATATGGAGGTAAATATGAGTAGAGGTAAGAGATATGACGGAGAACAAAAGCTAAATTGGAAGAAAGTATTTGCTGTTGTTATAGCAATTGCAGTAATTATTATGTTTGTAGTAGGAATAAAAAAGTTAATGACACCAACAAGTAAGGGAGAAGAAAAAGTAGTTGCACAAAAATATCTTCCTGTATATACAAACAGTAAATGGGGTGTAATAGATTCAAAGGGAAACATAGTAATTGAGCCAACTTACGATGAAACAATTATAATACCAGATAGTACAAAAGCTATGTTTATTTGTACATATGATGTTGATTATAATAAAAATACATATAAAACAAAAGTGTTAAATGAAAAAGGCGAAGAAATAATGACAGGATATGATACAGTGGAAGCCATTGAAAATTATGATAAAGATAACACTTTATGGTATGAAGAAGATGTATTAAAAGTTAAAAAAGATGGTAAATATGGAGTAATAGATTTTAAAGGAAAGACCGTCGCTGATTGTATATATGATTCAATAGATGCTATTAAAGGAACAAGCAATAGCTTAATTACAGTTAAAGACTCAAAGAAAGGTTTGATAGATAATACAGGTGCTGTTATTATAGACAATGAATATAAAAATATAGTAGCAATTTCTGATAAATATGAAAATGGATATATTGTACAAGCACAAAACGGAAAATACGGAGTAATTAATTGTAATAAAAAAGTTGCATTGGCTGCAAAATATGAAGATGTGAAAGCCATTTATGGTAATGGAATATACTATGTAGTTAAAGAAAATGGAAAATGGAAAATAATAGATACAGATGGAACTAATTATTTATCTGGTAAGTTTGATGATGTTAAATCTATCAATAATGATTATGCAGTTGTAAAACAATCTGGAAAATATGGAGTATACTCAATAACAGATGCTGAAAAAATTATTGATATAAAATATCAAGATATAACATATGCAACAGACTCAAACTATATTGTTAGATTAAATAATAAATATGGTATAGTTAGTTCAGATGGAACAAACCTAATTGATCCAAAATATAAAAACTTAGTGTATAGAAAAGATGCTAATTTCTATGAAGGAATGAATTCAGATTATACATCAGATTTAATAGACAGTGACATGAACGTAAAACTAACTGGAATAATATCAGAGCTTAACTTAGAAAGTGGATACATGAAGGTTAGAGTTGGAGAAGAATATCAGTATTATAATTTTAAATTTGAACAAAAACAAAGTAAAGAAGCATTAAAAAACAATACAATATTCTTATCTAAAAAAGATGGAAAATATGGTTTTGTAGATAAAAATGGAATTGTAGTTGTGGATTATATTTATGATGATGCTACTGAGCAAAACGAATTTGGCTATGCAAGTGTTAAAAAAGATGGATTATGGGGTTGCGTAGACTCTAAAGGAAACTTAAAAATTACACCTGCATACAAATTAGAAAACAATATGTTAATAGAATTTATAGGTAAATGGCACATAGGAGAGGATTTAAACTTGAACTATTATACAGATAAATAATGATAATACAGCGACCATGCAATAAACGTAGTGTGTAATGGAGGTAAAAAACGTGGAACTAATGACAAAATATCAATATACATATTTTATATATCCTTATGTTATTGATAATAGTAAATACAATAAATATATTCAGAAATTATTAAGAGATAAAAAATGTAAACTAAGAATATTTGAGAGAGCAAGAGATATGAATTTATATCAATACTTTTCTCCAGATATAAAGGATTATATGTTTTGGTCATTTGGACTTGACAGAGAAGCAATTAGAAATTTTGATAAATTAGATATAGCATTGAAGTCCAACTTACTTGCTGAGCATGATTGCAATATTTTTGAATATGAACTATCTAAAGATTTACAAGGAAAAATAGGAGAGAGAAACGGTATATTTTTTGATATAAATGATATAAAAATTGTATGTTATAAAACAGGAGTATGTTTCCTAATTTTTAAAACCTCTTTATTAGATAGTAAGGAATTTTCTGATATTTTGAATTTTAATTATAAGTTCAGAGAAGTAAATTCTCAAACATATAATTTAAAACAATATGAAAACATAAAATTGCAATCAGATATATTTAAAGATGTAAGAGAAATATCATCACTTATTAAAGATATTACAGGTGTATATAATGAGAAAAACAGATTAAATTTTAATGACGAAGAATTAATTACTTACTCATATTGTTGCTTGGATCAAGATGCATGGAAGAAAGAAACAGATAGCGAATCTATAGATAATTTGTTTGAAAAGTATCGTATGTTCTTTCCAGCAAGTAAGCAACTTGCTGATTCAGTACAAAATAGAGATGATATGCAAATATATGAAAATAAGTATATTCGTTATGGAATTTCAAATACTGGAACTGTATTACTTACATCTGATGTTAATACATCAAATTATACAACAGTATCACAAAAATATGAGAATGAGTTTTTATACACATATATTTTAGAATTATATAAAAAGATGTTGTTACAGAAGATGAGTAGTAACTTTAACAAGAGCAGTAGTTTTAAGAAGGTAGAAAAAGAATTCTTAGATTTTACAAAGAAATTGTGGATTCAAGAAACTACAAACGATGAAATTGGAAAAATATTAAGTAAAAAATGGAGTAGGAACTTAGGTGTAGAAGAAATTTTCTTAAAATTAAAAAACAAATATGATATTTTATATAAACAGTATAATATTGAAAAAACTAGTGATAAAAATGGAAAAGTTGTAGTTGCTATGGTAATTACAATTATAATAGGGGTTATAAATTTAATAATATTGCTAGGGAAATAGCATTTTGGAGGAAATATGCAAATTACAACAGGGATAGATATAATAGAAGTTGACAGAATAAAAAGTGCAGTTCAAGAATTAGGAGATACTTTTTTAAATAAAATTTACACAATGTCTGAAATTGAATATTGCAATAAGTCAAAGGGGGATATTAAATATCAACATTTGGCTGCTAGGTTTGCTGCAAAAGAAGCTGTTTTTAAAGCTTTATCAGAAAATATAGATACAAGGGAAGATCTACCATGGAAATTTATAGAGGTTGTTAATAATGATCATGGGAGACCAATGATAAATGTAGAAAAATTGAAAGAGAAAAGTTTTAGTAACCTTAAAAGTATAGATATAAGCATTTCTCATATAAAAGAATATGCTGTGGCAAGTGTTGTTGCAGTGATTGAATAAAAGGAGTGAACAAAGGTTGCGATTATTTGATACACATGCTCATTATAATGATGAAAAATTTGACCAAGACCGTGATGATGTAATTAATGCTGTTTATGCTTCTGGAGTAACAAAACTTGTAAACGCAGGTTACAGTTTAGAATCTTCTATAAAGGCAATAGAGATAGCAAGCAAATATAGTTGGATGTATGTAATTTGTGGAATCTCACCAAATGATATTCCTGAAAATTATGAAGAAATAGATGAACAAATTACAAGCCTAGAAAGAGTAATATTAAATGAAAATAAAACGCCAAAGATTGTAGCGATAGGAGAGATTGGATTAGATTACTATTGGAATAAAGAGAATAAAGAATTGCAAAAATATGCTTTTCTAAAGCAAATTGAGTTGGCAAATAAATTGGAGCTTCCTATTGTTATTCATACGAGAGAAGCAGTTGATGATACAATAGATATATTAAAAAACATAAAAGCACCTACCAAAAAAGGAGTATTCCATTGTTGCCCAATGAATAGACACTTAGTTAGTGAAGCATTAAAGCTAGGTTTCTATATTTCATTTGCGGGACCTGTTACATTTAAGAATGCGAAAAATGCAGATGAAATAATACAAATGGTACCACTAGATAGAATACTAATAGAAACAGACAGCCCATATTTGGCGCCTGAGCCTAACAGGGGAAAACGCAATGATTCAAGAAATGTATATTATATAGCAGAGAAAATAGCAAAAGTTAAGGAAATGGACATAGAAGAAATAGCAAATGTAACTTATAAAAATGCTGAAAAGATTTTTGAAATAAATTAAGGAGAATATATGGAGTGTATTAAAAAACTCAATATAATTCTCCTTTTTATTTATTTTATTTTTGTCCTTAGAACTCTATTTATTTACGGATTTCTCAGCAAAAGAATTGTTAATAATTTTATCATATGGAACTTTATTCTTTAATTCTCCAGCCATTGACATTACTTCTTGAAGGCGGTTAAATGCTTCTTCTTTTAGTATAGGAGTATCATTCCAAGCGTCTATATCTTTATAATTTTGTATAACAGTTGTTAATAAATCTACATCTGTATCTGGGAAGAAAGACTGTATTTGTTCTGCAATTTCTTTAGAAGAATGATCTTTTACCCATTGTTGACCTTGGTATATAGCGTCTGTAAAACCTTGAATTGTATCTTTGTTATTTGTAATATAGCTTTTCTTAGCAAAGTAAGCGGTATAAGGAATTTCTCCAGCTTCTTTACCAACAGAGGCTACAATGTATCCTTTTTTCTGATTTTGAGTAAGGGATGCTGTTGGTTCAAAAAGTGTTACATAGTCCGCATTACCAGAAGCAAAGGCTCCTGCCATTAGGTCAAATTTGATGCTGTCATCTAGTATTAAGTCTTTCTTAGGATCTATACCATTTTTTCTAAGAACGTACTCTAATGTCATGTATGGTACTCCACCTTTTCTTCCAGGGATAACAGTTTTTCCTTTTAAATCTTGCCAACTAAAATTATCAGTTTGTTTTCTAGATATTAAGAAAGAACCATCTTTTTTTGTAAGTTGTGCAAAAACTTGTGTATAATCTTCTTTACCTTCGTTATAAACATAAATTGATGCCTCAGGACCGGCAAAACCTATATCACATTGATTGCTAAGTACAGCTGTCATAACAGCGTCTGCACCTTGACCAGTTGTTAATTCAATTTCTATGCCATGATCTTTAAAGAATCCTTTACTTATTGCAACATATTGAGGGGCATAAAAAACGGAACGAGTCACTTCATTTACCTGAATTGTTTTTAAATCACTTTTGTTATTATTTGATTTTTGAATAAAAATCATTCCAACAACAATACAAACTAGTATTACAATAGCGATGATAGTAATGATTATTTTTTTCAATTTATAAAATCCTCCCTATTTAAATTTTTTACTATTTAGGATAAATTTTTCTAAAAGTAGTACAATAGAATACATTAAACCAGCCACAATTCCTAATATAATTACACTTGTCATAACTAAGTCTAATTTGAATACTTGGCCTCCATATACAATTAAATAACCAAGTCCAGCTTTTGATACTAAGAATTCTCCAGATATAACACCTACTAGTGAAAGACCAATATTTACTTTTAATGAATTTATAAATGTTGATAAATTGGCGGGGATTACAATTTTAGTTAATACTTGCATTTTAGTAGCTTTAAATGTATGTGCCATTTTAATAATTTCTGTGTCTGTTTTTAAAAATCCGTTTAAATTTTCTAGGATGGTAACAATTAAAGAAATAGCGATTGCCATTACAATAATTGCTGGAGTTCCTGCTCCTACCCATATAATAATAATTGGACCTAAAGCAACCTTAGGAAGACTATTTAAAATTACTAAAAATGGTTCTGATACCTTGGAAAGAAAATTTGACCACCATAAAATAATTGCAATAATTATACCTAATAAAGTTCCAAGTAAGAATCCAACAATGGTTTCATAAGAGGTAACCCAAATATGTTTTAATAAGTCGTTAGAACTTAAATTCAAGAAGGTGGTTAAAATTCTACTAGGTTGACTTGTAATAAAACTATCTATTATATTTTTATTTGCTAAAAATTCCCATAAAGCCAAAAAGCCTACTAATATAGATATTTGCGTTAATAAAATAAGATATTTTTTTTTCTTGATTTTTTTTAAGTATTGTTTTCGTTCTAATGAAATTTCTTTTTTATCCATCTACACCAAGCTCCCTCCATAAAGTATTGAAATATTGGCTAAATTTTGGACTTTCTCTACAGTTTATAGGATTTCTATTTTCTATTTCAAAATCAATATGATGTATGTTTTTTATTGTTCCAGGACGTTTGGATAAAACAAGTACTCTATCTGACATACTAATAGCTTCTGAAATATCATGTGTTACAATAATTGAAGTAATATTTTCCTTTTTTAAGATAGAATAAATATCATTAGTTACCATTATTCTTGTTTGATAATCAAGGGCAGAAAAGGCCTCATCTAAAAGAAGTATTTTAGGTTTTATTGCCAAGGTTCTAATTAATGCAGCTCTTTGTCTCATACCACCAGATAGTTCAGATGGGTATTTATCTTTGAATTCATATAAGTTATATTTCTTTAATAGATCCTCAACATATTCCTTATTTTCTTTTTTGTTTTTTCCTTTTATTTCTAATCCAAACATTGCATTACTTAAAATGGTACGCCACTCTAATAAGCAATCTCGTTGAAGCATGTATCCAATTTTAGGTGAAATGTTATCAACTTTTTCATCTTCAATATATATTTCTCCACTCGATTTCTTTTCTAAACCCGCTATTATAGAGAGAAGTGTTGATTTACCACAACCACTTGGACCTATAATTGAAACAAACTCTCCCTCTGATACATCAAAACTTACATTTTCTAATGCTAAGATCTCATTTTTTTTACTCTGATATTTTTTGCTAATGTCTTTTACTTCTAATATTTTTCTCACTTTTTTCCTCCTTTTGCAATTTATCCTATTATATTTTATGTTAAATAAATGGATTAGGTGAGAGGATATATTAACAAATTATTTAAAATTGAAAAAACCGCAAATACGACTGTGCGAAGACACTTTCAATAAAAATAAGTTGATTGTAACAAAATTGTAATAAAACCGTAATGAATTTTTAATAAACATATAAAATGACCTTCCGTAAAGGCATATGACACGAGAAAATATATGTAAGAAAAGGCATATTGCATTTGATTTAAATATGTGTAATTATATGATGGAAAGAAAAAAGGAGAGGGAAAACATGAAGAGGTTTAAAACTTTAATTTGTATTTGTTTAATTTTGATAGTTGTATCATCAATGGCGATTGTCATAGGAAGGTATGCTATTTCAAAGAACGTAACTGAATCCTCAAGCGAAATGCAAATAGCGGAGAGTAAGAAAAATGCAGGAGAAGTTAAAAGCATTGATATAGATTATGGAAATAGCAAAGTTAAAGCAAAATTGGTATATAACAATTATGTGACCGGCGATGAAAACAAAACAGGAAATGCAACATTAGTTATAGAAAGTTGCGTTGGTGCATTACCACATGTTCCATATGATTATATTGAAAAAATAGGGCATATAGTAATAGAAGAATGTGACTCAATACAGGTAAGTGCATTTGAGAAAATGCCTTATCTTACATCTGTATACATACGTGCAACATACATGGATGAGATTAGTGATCAGGCCTTTTTTGGAAGCTCTTTATTAAAATATGTGGTAATCAGTGAAGGAGTACAGTGCATAGGATCTGAAGCTTTTAGTGCATGTGACCCTTATTTATTTGTATATTTACAAGGAGATAATAGTGATTTAACAATTAGGGGTGGGGCTTTTGGATATAGCAATGTGGCTCATATATATTGTAAGCCTGGATCTAATGTAATTGAGTGGGCAAAAGATTATACACATCAATATGTTCATGTAGATAGCAATGGTCCAGAAATTACACCACAAGAAGATATAACAGCATGGACTTCAGGTAATGTTATTGTAAGAATTAATGCAGGTGATGACGAGGCAGAACTTTTATATAATAAGGATTTAGGATTGAGTGCTGAAGATAAAATAAATGAAACATTTAAATTAAAGAGTAATTACGATAATTTAGTTATTAATAATAATAGAGAAATTCTTTTTACTGAAAATGGAAGCGTAGATGTAGTAGTAATAGATGCTGTTGGAAATGAGACAAGGCAAACAGTAAAAGTAAATAATATAGATAAAGTTAAACCAACGATCATTTCTTGTGGACCTGTCTCTTATTCTGATGATGGCGCAAAATATGTAATATCAGCATCAGATACAGGATCGGGAATAGAAAAAATAATGAAGCCTTATTCATTTGACGGTGGAGAAACATGGCAAGAGGAAAGTTATAAAGTATTTAATAAAGATACAACTATAACGGTTAAGGTTAGAGATTTTGCAGGAAATACACAACAAAAGACTGTAAAGGTTGTAGTAAGCAAAGAAAGTTCTTCAAGTGGAGGATCTTCAAGTGGAGGATCTTCAAGTGGAGGATCTACAACAGTAGATACAACTAGACCTAAAATTAATAGTATTGAAAAGTCAACAAATGGATGGACAAATGGAAGTGTTACTTTAACAGTAAATGCATCAGATGCAAGTGGTATTAAAGATTATAGTTTTAACGATGGTGCAGATTGGCAAACATCAAATAAAAAGACTTTCTCTAGCAATACAGAAGTGGATATTAAAGTAAGAGATACTGCTGGAAATGAGAGCGCTGTTTCATATGTGAATATTACAAAAATAGATAAAATAGCACCAGAAATTATTAGAGTTGATAAATCTACAAAAAAATATACAAAAGATTTATCACTAATTGCAAATGCAAAAGATACTGGAGGGTCTGGAATCGCAGCATATAGCTTTGATAATGGATCAACATGGATAGAAACTACATCAACAATTTATCCAATGCATTATTCACAAAATACATCTGTAAAAGTAAAAGTAAAGGATAATGCTGGAAATATAAGTGCAGCAACGTCTGTAACAATTGATAATATTGATACTACAAAACCAACAATTAGTGCTATAACAGGAAATCCAACTTCGTGGACAAATCAAAACGTTACACTAGCTATAACTGCAACAGATGATAAAAAACTAAATGCAAAGGCATATAGTTTTAATAATGGGGATACATGGCAAGCATCAAATAAAAAATCTTTTAGTTCAAATCAAATAGTATATATCAGAGTAAGAGATGAAGCAGGAAATATAAGTGATGCAAAATCTGAAACAATTACTAAGATAGATAAAACGCCACCAACAGTGAAAATAACTGGAAATCCAACAGCATGGACAAATAAAGATGTTACATTAAAAATAGATGCATCAGATATGGGAGCTAGACTAAACAAAGCTCAAGGAGCATATTCATTTGATGGTGGAACAACTTGGAGTAATAATACAAGTAAAGTATATATTAGCAATACAAATGGAATAGTAATTAAAGTAAGAGATAATGCTGGAAATATAACAACAAATACTATAAACATAACTAAAATAGATAAAACAGTTCCAGGTATATTAAAAGTTGATGGCAATCCAACAGAATGGACTAAAAACTCAGCAAAACTAACAGCTAGTGCAACTAGCAATGGTGGATCTGAAGTTATAGGATATAGCTTTACAAATGATGCAAGTAAAACAGATTGGCAACCATCAAATCAAAAGGAATTTACTTCAAACCAAACTGTATATGTTAGAGCAAAAGATGAGGCAGGAAATATATCTCTTGCTGAAACAGTAAAAATAATTAATGTTGATCAAATTAAGCCAACTGTAAAGATAACAGGAAATCCAACATCGTGGACCAATAAAGATGTTACATTAACAATAACAGCATCAGATGCTGAAAGTGGATTACATTCTACGCCATATAGCTTTGATGGTGGAAAGACATGGAGTAATATTGATACAAAAGTATTTACAAAGAACCAGGTTGTAAATATTCAGGTAAGAGATAAAGTGGGTAATATATATGAAACTAGTGTAACAATTAGTAAAATTGATAAAATTTTACCAACAGTTGATATAACAGGAAATCCAGCTGATTGGACAAAAAATGATGTTACATTAACAATAACAGCATCAGATGCAGAATCTGGTTTAAATACAGCTCAAGGAGCATATTCATTTGATGGTGGAACAACTTGGAGTAATACAACAAGTAAAGTATATACAAAAAATACAAATGGCATAATAATTAAAGTAAGAGACGTGGCAGGAAATATAACAACAAATACTTTAAATATTACTAAAATAGATAAGGACGCACCAACAATTAGTAGTGTAGTAAAGAATCCAGATACATGGACAACAGGAAATGTTACTTTAATAGTAACTGCAACAGATGCAGGATGTGGATTGCATGATACACCATATAGTTTTGATGGTGGAAAGACATGGCAAAAAGAAACAAGTAAGGTTTATACAGAAAATACAAAAAATATAGTAATTAAAGTAAGAGACAAATTAGAGAATATAGCAACTTATGATGTAGTAAATATTACAAATATAGATAGAACACCACCAGTTATAAGTAGTGTAACAGGAAATCCAAAGAGATGGACTAACCAAGATGTAACATTAAAAATAACAGCAACAGATGCAATATCTGGATTACATGATACACCATATAGTTTTGATGGTGGAAAGACATGGCAAAAAGAGGCAACTAAGGTTTATGATAGAATTACATATGATATTGTAATAAAGGTTAGAGATAAAGTAGGAAATACTACAACTTATAGTACTATAGATATATTAAGAATAGATAAAACTGTTCCAACTATAACAAATGTTGAAGGAAATGTTGATGATTGGACAACAGGAAATGTAACTCTAACAGTAAGTACAAATGAAAATAGTGGATCACCTGTTGAACAATTTAGTTTTGATGATGGAAAGACATGGCAATTATCAAATCAAAAGACTTTTACAAAAAATGAAGAAGTAAAAATAAGAGTAAAAGATGAAGCAGGAAATATTTCACCTGTTAGATTAGAAAGCATTACGAAAATAGATAAAGATGCACCAGTTGTAAGTAGTATAACAGGAAACCCAACTGCATGGACAAATAAAGATGTTACATTAACAATAAATGCGACAGATGCAGGATGTGATTTACATTCTACACCATACAGCTTTGATGGAGGATCAACATGGCAAACATCAAATAAAAAAACATTTAGTTCAAATCAAGTGGTAAAAATAAAAGTAAAAGATAAACTAGGAAATACACATGAAACTAGTGTAGCAATTTCAAAAATTGATAAAGTTGCACCTACAATAAGTGGTGTAACAGGAAATCCAACAGCATGGACAAAAGGAGATGTAACATTAACAATAACAGCAACAGATGCTGAGTCTGGATTACATTCAACACCATATAGTTTTGATAACGGAACAACATGGGTATCTTCTAATAAACAAGTATTTACAGAAAATAAAGAAGTAATAATTAAAGTAAGAGATGTTGCTGGAAATATAACAACATACAATAAAATTGTTATTAATAGAATTGATAAGAATGCACCAACAATTAGCAGTGTAGTAAAAAATCCAGGTACATGGACAACAGGAAATGTTACTTTAACTGTAACTGCAACAGATGCAGGAAGCGGATTACATTCTTCAGCATACAGCTTTGACGGTGGATCAACATGGCAAACAGCTAATACAAAAACTTATACCAATAATACAAATGGAATAATAATTAAGGTAAGGGATGTATTAGGAAATACTGCAACATATCAGACAATTAATATTACAAATATAGATAAAACAGCACCAATCATAAGCAAGGTTGAGGGAAATCCAACAGCGTGGACAAATAAAGATGTAACATTAAAAATAACTGCAACAGATGCAGGGTGCGGATTACATAATACACCATATAGCTTTGATGGCGGAAAGACATGGCAAAAAGAAGCAAGTAAGATTTATAAAGAAAACACAAAGAATATAGTAATTAAAGTTAAAGATAAATTGGGAAATACATCAACTTATAGTACTATAGACATAACTAAAATAGATAAAACAGTTCCAACTGTAATAAAAGTTGATGGCAATCCAACAGAGTGGACAAACGGGCCTGTAACATTAACAGTTACTATAACTGGAAACTGTGGTTCATGTATAATATCATACAGCTTTGATGACGGAAAAACATGGCAAACAAGCAACAAGAAAACATTTGCTAATAATCAAGAAGTTGTAATTAAAGTAAAAGACGAAGCAGGAAATATGTCACCAAGTTACAATGTTAGCATTACTAAAATAAGAACTGCACCAGATATATCGATAAAATCAGATGTATATGAAGTAGATGAAGTATATATTAACAGAGTACGTCAAAAAACAACTGTTGCAACATTTGCTGAAAAAATAATGCATAATGCATCTATGAAGGTTTATACAAAAGATAATAAAGAGTTAAAAGATACAGATATAATTGGTACAGGAATGACTGCTAAGTTTACACTTAATGGAGAAGAAAAAATATTAAATATAGTTGTTACAGGAGATTTAACTGGTGATGGCAAAGTAACAAACTCTGATATGTTAAGACTAGCAAGATATATGACTGGAAAAGAAAAGGGATTAGATGAAATTTACCTAATGGCGTCTGATGTGTTTGAAGATAATAAGTATCCAAATTGCGTTGACTTACTAAAAATGGCTAGAGCGTTAGTAGGGTTAGATAAAATATAAAAATATTTATAAAAAATATTGACGAAAATTAAAATATAAAATATACTTATCTAAGCAAGGAGGAATACAAATGAAAAAAATAGTAACAATAATGCTCGTGATTTTACTTTTATCAATATATAGTAGCTTTGTATTCGCTGCAAGTACACCAATTTTACTTACGGGTGATTCAACTGCAAAGCCAAATGAAACAAAAACATTAACAATGCAGATTTCATCTGGAAAATTAATAGGTGTAGTAAGTGGTAAAATAGTATGTAGTGATAATATAAAAATAGAAAGTGTAACTGCAAAAAACAACTGGGTACTAACTTATAATGAAGAAACAAAAGCATTTAGTATTCTAAAAGCTGAAGGATCAATGACAGATACAATATTAGAAATAAAATATACTACAGGTGCTTCAGAAGGAGATGCAACAATTACAATTACTGAATTACAAACAGCAGGTACTGATTATCAAGAAGAAAGTTTAGATAATTTGGTGGCTACAATAAAAGTACAAGCAGAAAAGCCAGAATTAACTTCAATAGAGATTACTAAAGCACCAAGCAAAACTCAATATAAAGCAGGAGAAAAGTTTGATAGCACAGGATTACAGATAACTGCTAAATATAGCAATGGTACAACAAAAGATATAACTAGCAACATTACTATAGAAAGCACAGAGCTAAAAGCAGGAGATAGCGTAGTTGAGATAAAATATACAGAAAACGGAGTGACAAAATCTGTTCAACAAACTATAACAGTAAAAGCTGTAGCAAATAATAATACAAATAATTCAAATAACACAGCAAATAATGCAAGTAATGCAAATAATTCAAGCACTAAGAACAACACAAAAAAGAATACTGATAATTCAAGTGCAAAATCAAAGTTACCTCAAACAGGTGTAGATAGTACAATAATGTTTTTAATTCCATGTTTAATAATTATAGCTATTGTCTCTTACAGTAAGCATAAAAAATATAAAGGAATATAAAAATTAAATAATAAAGAAGATCCGATAGTAAAATATTTATACTATCGGATTTTTCGATTTTGCTATCATAGTTATACATTTCAGTACAGTTAACTACAATACACTTCACTTAAATAGATATAATAAAAAAATGATATTATTTTAATTTGCTTAATGCTTCAATTCTATCATCTATGGATGGGTGAGTAGATAGTAAGCTGGTTCTTCTTTTGTTTTTATCAGTTCCATTTGCAGCGGATTTAAATGGACTCACTATATACATATAAGCGGTAGCGTTATTTGCTGTTTTTAATTCATTTGTATCTGCGTCCAATTTTCTTAAAGCCGATATTAGTCCGTCTGGATTTCTAGTAAATTCAACTGCTGTACTATCAGCTAGGTACTCTCTACGTCTTGATAAAGCCAGTTGCATTAGTTGACCAAATATTGGTGCTAGAATTAAGCAGAGTAGTCCAATTAACATTAAAATAGAGTTACCTTTGCTGTCATTATCATTATCTTTGCCTCTACCCCAAAACAGAGCACGACTAACCCAATCAGAAAGCATTACAATAAATCCTACCATTACACTTACAACAGCCGATAAAAGAATATCGTAGTTTTTTATATGTGAAAGTTCATGTGCAATAACACCTTCTAGCTCATAATAATCAAGTTTTTCAAGTATTCCTGTTGTAACACAAATCACAGCATTTTCAGGATTTCTTCCCGTTGCAAAAGCATTAGGTTGTGGATCATCTACAATATACAATCTAGGTTTATATTTTAAACCAGATGATACCATAAGTGCATCTAATATATTTACTAGTCTTTGATTTTCCTCATGTGTTGCTGGACGAGCATGATTAACTGCTAATACGATTTTATCACTATAATAGTAAGAACCAAATGTAGTTATAATTGAAAATATTAATGCAATTATAATTGAAAAATATCCAAAATCAAATGCCATACAAATATAGTATACAATTAATGCAATTACTACTAAAAATATACTGACTATTATACCTGTTTTTATTTTATTTCTTTTTATATCCTCGTACATTGTTTACCTCTCAAAAATATATATTTATTTAAGTTACGTATAGATAAAAGTAAATGCAATATTACTACTTTGGTATATAAAATAGTAATATTGCATTTTAGTTAAAATTATTTACCAAAATCAACTTTAACATTTTTTCTAGCTTCTTCACTTTCAGCTTCAAATAAAGATTCTGCTGAAAAATGAAACATAGAAGCTATAATGTTTGATGGGAATAATTCTAATTTTGTGTTATATCTAGTTACTGTATCATTGTAGAATTGTCTAGAGTATGATATTTTGTTTTCAGTATTTCTAAGCTCTTCTTGTAACTCTGAAAAGTTTTGATTTGCTTTTAAATCTGGATAGTTTTCAGAAACTGCCATGATTGTTTTTAATGCTCCTGAAAGTTGATTATCTAATTCAGCTTTTTCAGAAACTGATTTAGCATTTGCCCAAGAAGAACGTAATTGAGTTACTTTTTCTAATACTTCGCTTTCATGAGCCATATAACCTTTTACACTTTCAACTAGATTTGGAATTAAATCAAATCTTCTTTGTAATTGTACATCGATTTGACTCCAAGCATTTTTTACTCTTTGTTTTAATTGTACTAAGCTATTGTATGAACCTATTACAAATAAAATTAGAATAAGGATTAAACCTAATAAAATCCATAAGAACATAAATGTTTCCTCCCAAAAATAATATAATATCTTAATATTACCATATATTTTAATAATATACAATATTTATATTTGTAAAATATATGTGAAAAATATAAAAGTAAAAATATTTTTCAGAAATCTTTTTTATAGGTTGTCATTTTTTTCGTACAAGCAGCATATAATGTAATATGCTGAATTTTTTAGCAAAAGCACCAAAATTTGACATGAGCTTAAAAAAATGTTATAATGTATTTGTTGCTTTTAAAGGAGGGAACAAAAAATTTATGAAAAATAATGACAAAGCGTCAATATCGCTTAAAAAGATAGTATGCATAAGTATAGTATTATTATTTTTATTAAGCTTTGGTGTAATGGCAGGAAATATTAAAGTAAATAATGTTAAGATTTTCTTAGCAAGTGGATATGAAATGACTGTAGTAACTACAAAGACAAATGTAAAAGAAATTTTGGAAGAAAATCATATTATATTGTTAGAAGATGAAAAAGTAACACCTTCTGAAGAAGAAGAAATTTCTGATAATAAGACAATTATTATTTCAAAAAAATCAGATAATGTTGTTGTTGCAGAACAAATAGAAAATTCTTCAAATGTTGGAGCAGAAGAAGTATTACAAAATTATTCAAAAATAGTAGAAAAAATTGTTACTGAAAAAGTAAAAATACCATATGAGACTATAAAGAAAGATGTATCAACAGGTTCAGGATCAAAACAAAACCAAGTAGTTCAAAATGGTGTAGATGGTTTAAAAGAAGTAACATATAAAATAAAATATCAAAACAATAAAGAAATTGAGAAGATTGAGATATCTTCAAAAATAGTTAAAAAACCTATAAATAAAATCATAGAAATTAGAACAAAGCAAGTAACATCAAGAAGTTCAGTATTAAGGACTGCCACAACAAATCCAGCAAAGACTGCTTCTACAACACTTGCAAAAAAAGTACAGGGAATCACTCCAAAGGTAAGTACTTTTAATACATCAGCATATTGTGCATGTGTAAGTTGTTGTGGAAAATCAAACGGTATTACATCATCTGGTGCAAGAGCATCACAATGGTACACAATTGCAGCAGGAAGCTGTTATCCAATAGGAACAGTTATATATATACCATATTTTAAAGATAAGCCAAATGGTGGATGGTTTGTAGTTCAAGATAGAGGTGGAGCTATATCAAGTAACAGAATTGACGTATTTATGGGCTCACATAGTCAAGCTTTACAATTTGGTAGAAGAAATCTTACATGTTATGTATATGAATTTTAGTTAAATATTAAATGACTCAGAGGGTAACACTTTTGAGTCATTATTTTAATTTAAGAATGATGGAGAAGATAGTATGAAATTAATTTCTTGGAATGTAAATGGATTAAGAGCTGTAATAAATAAAGGCTTTGAAAATTTTTTTAACGAAATTGATGCAGATATTTTTTGTATTCAAGAGACAAAGATGCAAAAAGATCAAATAGATGATAACATGAAAAGAATTTTTGAAGGATATTATTCATATTGGAATAGTGCTATAAAAAAAGGATATTCTGGTACAGCTGTATTTTCAAGAACAGAACCTATTAAGGTAACCTATGGGATAGGAATAGAGGAACATGACAAAGAAGGAAGAGTAATAACACTAGAGTATGAAGATTTTTATTTAGTAAATTGTTATACACCAAATTCTAAAAGAGAACTTGAGAGATTAGAATATAGAATGATATGGGAAAATGAGTTTCGTAATTATTTAACTTCTTTAAATAAAATAAAACCAGTTATTTTATGTGGAGATTTAAATGTGGCACATGAAGAAATTGATTTAAAGAACCCTAAAACTAACAGAAGAAATGCAGGTTTTACTGATGAGGAAAGAGAAAAAATGACAGAGTTACTTAAATCTGGATTTACAGATAGTTTTAGATATTTGTATCCTAATAAGACAGAATGCTATTCTTGGTGGTCATATATGGGACATGCTAGAGAAAAAAATGTTGGATGGAGAATAGATTATTTTATTATATCTAAAACGATTGAAGAAAAAGTAAAGGATAGTTATATTTATTCAAATGTTATGGGAAGTGATCATTGTCCTGTAGGAATTGAATTAAGGTAAATAGTTGTAGATATAGAAAATAGCATAATATAAAAATAGAATTATATAAAATATAAAGACATAAATTATAAAGAATAAAATTTGCAAAGGTGGGAATTTTATGGAAGAAAAGAAAAGACCTATTACAAAATGGTTATATTGGTTTTTATTTGCGGTGGCAATTATTATTGTGTATAAAACCTTAGATAATTTTACTGCCATTGGAGCGTGGATAAAGAATTTACTTGATATATTAATGCCGTTTATTATAGGGGTATTGTTGGCTTATTTATTATACATACCATCTAGAAAAATAGAACGAATGTATTTAAAGGTAAAAAAGCTGAAGATTGTAGCGAAAAAGGCTAGAGGTTTGTCTATTTTTACAGTATATGTTATTGTAATTTTACTTATAATAGTAGCATTTAAATTTTTAATACCAGTTATTTCAGAAAGTATAATAGATCTTATTAATAATTTTCAAGGCTATTATAATCTTACAATGCAAAATATAGATAGCTTACCTGAAGATTCTTTTTTAAGAAATGAAATTGTATTAGATATTATTAATAATGTAAAAAGTATAGATTTAAAACAATTTATAAATATGGATAGATTAGCACAATATGCTAAGGGGGCTATAGATTTTGCATCTAAAATATTTGATTTCTTTGTTGCTATAATTGTGTCTGTTTATGTTCTGTTGCAAAGAAGTGAGATATTAGAATTTTGTAGGAAACTATGCAAGGCTGTCTTTAAAGAAAATACATATAAAAATATGGGAAAATATTTTAATAGAACAAATGAGATTTTCTTTAATTTCTTGGCAGGTCAATTTATAGATGGAATTATTGTTGGGATTATTACATCTATAGCAATGTCAATAATGGGTGTAAAATATGCAGTACTTCTTGGATTTATGATAGGACTATTTAATTTAATACCATATTTTGGAGCTATTATTGCGGTGGTAATTGCAACATTAATTACATTACTTACAGGTGGATTTTGGCAAGCTTTTACGATGGTAATTGTTGTTACAGTTTTACAACAAGTTGATGCCAATATTATAAATCCGAAGATCATAGGATCTTCATTAAAAATAAGTCCTTTACTTGTTATTTTTGGAGTTACAGTTGGAGGCGCATATTTTGGTGTGTGGGGAATGTTTTTAGCAGTACCACTTATTGCAGTGTGCAAGCTACTTTTAACAGATTATATTGAATGCAAAAACAAGTCAAAAAATTAAAATCATAACTTGCATTTAAAATATTTATATAGTAGAATGTTGCTTACTAGTTAAAGAAAGGAAATTTAATCATGCAAGTTATATTAAAATATGTTCTAACATTTTTTGTTTCAATGGTTCCACTAGTAGAATTAAGAGGAGCTATTCCAATTGGATTAAGCCAACTACTTGGAGATCCATTACCTGTTTTACCACTTTACATTGTGTGTATTTTGGGAAACATGCTTCCAGTTCCAATTATATTTTTCTTTGCAAGAAAAGTATTGGAATGGGGTGCAGACAAGAAGTTTATAGGAAAGTTTTTTAGATTTTGCTTAGAAAAAGGAGAAAAGGGAGGAAAGGCACTACAAGCAAAAGCTGGTAGAGGGCTTTACTTCGCTTTATTCCTATTTGTTGGAATTCCAGTACCGGGGACAGGTGCGTGGACTGGAACTCTTGCTGCTAGTTTCTTAGATATGGACTTTAAAAAAAGTGTTATATCAATAATGGCAGGAGTTGTACTAGCCGGCATAATAATGGGACTAGCATCTTTTGGAGTTTTTAGTACAATAGGAACAATTTTTGGGTAAAAAAATTATATTAAAATATTGACAAGCACTATCATTATGTTATATACTAAAATATGATAGGGGTTTTGTCTAAATATGATCCCTAATGTACGGAAAATAGGGATGGTTAATATAAAAGTGAGAATTTTTATTAACATTTTTTAATTAATAATTATGTAAAAAGTTAAGTTGGTAAAAGATAAATTTGCCAGCCTGACTTTTTATTGCTATTTTATTTTCGTTATGTAAATTTAAAAAGAAGAGGAATTGTTACAGTATTGTTTACGGAAAAACGAGTTTGAAAAGCAGGAAACTCATTATTTTGTAAATGCAATATTGTAAGCAAGAAGGACTTCTTATTAAATCATATATATTTTATTCTGCTTAATCTTTTTTAGGGGTGATTTTTTTGGTAAAAGACATTAAACACGAGAAATGTACTCGTAAGACTTTTGCAAAAATCGGCGATTCAATCGAAATGCCAAATCTTATTAAAGTCCAAAAAGATTCTTACGATTGGTTCGTAGAAGAAGGACTAGGAGAAATATTAAAAGATATATCTCCAATCGTTGATTATTCAGGAAATTTAGTTCTTGAATTTCTAGATTACTATATGGAGGAAAAAACAAAATACACATTAGAAGAAGCTAAAGAGAGAGATGCTACATATTCAACAAGATTACATGTAAAAGTAAGACTAATTAATCGTGAGACAGGAGAAATAAAAGAGCAAGTTATTTATCTAGGTGATTTTCCTCTTATGACAGATAGTGGTACTTTTATTATTAATGGTGCTGAAAGAGTTGTAGTAAGCCAGTTAGTTCGTTCACCAGGTTGCTACTATGCTTTTGAACATGACAAAACAGGAAAGAAAATCTATACATCAACTGTTATGCCAATAAGAGGCGCATGGATCGAATATGAAACAGACGGAAATGATGTGTTCTATGCAAGAGTTGATAGAACAAGAAAAATACCTGTAACATCATTGTTAAGAGCTATTGGAGTTATAACAGATGAACAAATTGTAGAACTGTTTGGAGATGATCCTAAAATAAATGCTACTATACAAAAAGACCCAATTAAAACTCAAGAGGAAGCATTAATTGAAATATATAAGAAATTAAGACCGGGAGAACTTCCAACAGTTGACGCTGCTAAAAACTTATTTAATGGTTTATTCTTTGATCAAAGAAGATATGATCTAGCAAAAGTAGGCAGATATAAATTTAATAAAAAATTAAATTTAGCTACAAGAATTACAGGCAGAGTAGCATATGAAGATATTATTGACAGTGCTACAGGGGAAGTATTAGCAGAAAAAGATACAGTAATTTCAGAAGATATTGCTGAGAAAATACAAAATACAGGAATTAACATTGTTGATGTTAAAATAGATGATAAAAAAGTTAGAATAATTGGTAATGGAATTGTAAATATTCATGAATATTTACCAACTGTTGATTTAAGTGACTTACATATTAAAGAGTATGTTAATTTTGAAGTTTTAAAATCAATTGTAGATAATACAGATCCAAAAGATTTACATGATGTAATTAAGGAGAGAATTGAGGAATTAATACCAAAACATATAACAACAGAAGACATTATTGCTTCAATTAGCTATTTATTAAATCTTGATTATGGTATTGGAAATGTAGATGACATAGATCACTTAGGAAATAGACGTATTCGTTGTGTTGGAGAACTTTTACAAAATCAATTTAGAATTGGTTTAACAAGACTAGAAAGAGTTGTTCGTGAAAGAATGACAATTCAAGACCTAGATGTTGTAACTCCACAAACTTTAATTAATACAAAACCAATTACTTCATCAATTAGAGAATTCTTTGGAAGTTCACAATTATCACAATTTATGGATCAAACAAACCCACTTTCAGAGTTGACTCATAAAAGAAGAATTTCAGCATTAGGACCTGGTGGTCTTTCAAGAGAAAGAGCAGGATTCGAAGTTAGAGATATCCACTATACACACTATGGTAGATTATGTCCAGTAGAATCACCAGAAGGACCTAACATTGGACTTATTTCTGCACTTTCATCATTTGCTATAATAAATGAGTATGGATTTATAGAAACACCATATAGAAAAGTTGTTGATGGAAAAGTTACAGATGAAATAGTATATATGTCAGCTGACGAAGAGGATAAATATATTATTGCTCAAGCTTCTGAAAAATTGGACGAAGATGGAAGATTTATAAATGAAAGAATCAGAGTAAGAATCAGAGAAGAAATAACAGTAGTTGATAGAGATAAAGTTAATTTTGTTGATGTATCTCCAAAACAATTAGTTTCTGTAGCAGCTGCTATGATTCCTTTCTTAGAGCATGATGACGTAAAACGTTCATTAATGGGATCAAACATGCAACGTCAAGCTGTTCCTTTACTTATGCCAGAATCTCCAATAGTTGGAACAGGTATTGAATATAGAGCCGCTAAGGATTCTGGAATTACAGTTACAGCTAAAAATGCAGGTGTTGTAGAAAAAGTAACTGGTGAAGAAATTATTATTAGAAATAATAAGGATGAATTAGATACATATAAATTAAGAAAATTCAAGAGAACTAATGGTGGAACATGTATTAATCAAAGACCTGTAGTTGTTCGTGGAGAAAAAGTAAAAGAAGGAGATCTAATTGCTGATGGACCATCTACAAAAGATGGAGAAATGGCACTTGGAAGAAACGTAGTTATAGCATTTACAACATGGGAAGGTTACAACTACGAGGATGCTATCTTAATTAATGAAAGATTAGTTAAGGAAGATGTTTATACTTCTATCCATATTGAAGAATATGATTGCGAATGCCGTGATACAAAATTAGGTCCAGAAGAGATTACACGTGATATTCCAAATGTTGGTGATGACGGATTAAAAGACCTAGATGAAAACGGTATTATAAGAATTGGTGCAGAAGTAAGACCAGGTGATATATTAGTTGGTAAAGTTACTCCAAAAGGAGAAACAGAATTAACAGCAGAAGAAAGATTACTTCGTGCTATATTTGGAGAAAAAGCAAGAGAGGTTAGAGATTCATCACTTCGTGTACCTCACGGAGAAGGTGGAACAATTGTAGATATAAAAATATTTACAAGAGAAAATTCTGATGAATTAGGACCTGGTGTAAACCAAATAATTCGTTGCTATATTGCTCAAAAAAGAAAAATATCAGTTGGAGATAAAATGGCTGGACGTCATGGTAACAAAGGTGTTATTTCAAGAATATTACCTGAAGAAGATATGCCATTTATGCCAGATGGTACTCCAGTAGATATAGTTCTTAACCCACTTGGTGTTCCTTCTCGTATGAACTTAGGTCAGGTTTTAGAGGTTCACTTAGGTATGGCTGCTAAAGCATTAGGATGGAAAGTTGCAACTCCAGTTTTTGATGGTGCAACAGACGAAGAAATAAGAGAATTATTAAAGAAAGCTGGATTACGTGAAGATGGTAAAACAACATTATATGATGGTAGAACAGGTGAAGCATTTGATCATCCAATAACTGTTGGTGTTATGTATATGTTAAAATTACACCACTTAGTAGATGATAAAATACATGCTCGTTCAACTGGACCATACTCACTTGTAACACAACAACCTTTAGGAGGTAAAGCTCAATTTGGTGGACAACGTTTTGGAGAGATGGAAGTTTGGGCATTAGAGGCTTATGGTGCAGCGTATACTCTACAAGAGATGTTAACTGTAAAATCTGATGATGTTGTTGGACGTGTTAAGACTTATGAAGCAATAGTAAAAGGAGAAAATGTTCCAGAGCCAGGAGTTCCAGAAGGATTTAAAGTATTAATAAAAGAACTTCAATCTTTAGGATTAGACGTTCGTTTATTATCACATGATAATAAAGAATTAGAATTAAAAGAAAATATTGATGATGGTATTGACTTTAATTTAGACGATAAAAAAATGGCAGAGTCTGTTTTAGATGAAAGAGAATTAGATAATGGATATACCGAAGAGACTGAGGAAGCTGTAGAGGCTGACGAGGAAGATGATGCTGCATTATTTGAGGATTTTTCAGATGACGAATTAGATTTTGATGAGACAGATTTAGATATGGCTGATTTAGGAGAAGATAATTTACTTAATGATCAAGATATTTTAGACGATGACGAATAAGATTTGTTTCAAATTCTAAATATATCAATTTAATTAAATAGAGTTTTGAAAGAGAGTGATGCGACATGAGGGAATTGTACAGCGGTGGATAGCCATAATATCTTTCAAAACTCAGCAAAATAATAATCGGGGGAGGCTGAATCCATAGTGGACGAATTAGAAGTTTTTGATAAAATCAAAATAGGATTAGCATCAGATGAAAAAATAAGAGAATGGTCAAAGGGAGAGGTAAAAAAACCTGAGACTATAAACTATAGAACTCTAAAACCAGAGAGAGATGGACTATTTTGTGAAAGAATATTTGGACCAACAAAAGATTGGGAATGTCATTGTGGTAAATATAAAAGGGTAAGATATAAAGGCATTGTCTGCGATAGATGTGGTGTTGAAGTAACAAAAGCAAAAGTAAGACGTGAAAGAATGGGACATATAGAACTTGCTGCACCAGTTGCACATATTTGGTATTTCAAGGGAATTCCAAGTAGAATAGCATTAATGCTAGATATCTCACCAAGAAGTTTGGAAAAAGTAATTTATTTTGCTTCATATGTTGTAATTGATAAAGGTGATACTGGGCTTATGAAAGCACAAGTATTATCTGAGAAAGAATATCATGAGGCAGAAGAAAAATATGGTAAAGGTTCTTTTAAGGCTAAAATGGGTGCCGAAGCAATAAGAACTTTACTAGAGGAGATCGATCTAGATAAATTATCAGAGAGCTTAAAGAAAGAATTAGAAAAAGCAAGCGAGCAAAAGAAAGCAAAACTTGTAAAAAGATTAGATACTGTAGAATCATTTAGATTATCAGGAAATAGACCAGAGTGGATGGTAATTAATGTTGTACCAGTAATCCCACCTGAATTAAGACCTATGGTACAATTAGATGGTGGAAGATTTGCAACATCTGACCTAAATGATTTATATAGAAGAGTTATTAATAGAAATAACAGATTAAAAAGACTATTAGAATTGGGTGCTCCAGAGATTATTGTAAGAAACGAAAAAAGAATGTTACAAGAATCTGTAGATGCATTAATAGATAATGGTAGACGTGGAAGACCTGTTACAGGTGCTGGAAACAGACCATTAAAATCTTTATCAGATTTATTAAAAGGAAAACAAGGTAGATTCCGTCAAAACCTACTTGGTAAACGTGTTGATTATTCTGGACGTTCTGTTATCGTAGTAGGACCAGAATTGAAAATTTATCAATGTGGTGTTCCAAAAGAAATGGCTGTTGAATTATTCAAACCATTTGTTATGAAAGAATTAGTTGGAAGAGGAATTGCTCATAATATTAAAAATGCAAAGAGAATGGTCGAAAGATTACGCCCAGAAGTATGGGATATATTAGAAGATGTTATTAAAGATCATCCAGTAATGTTAAACCGTGCGCCTACACTACATAGACTTGGTATTCAAGCATTTGAACCTGTTTTAGTAGAAGGTAGAGCTATAAAACTTCATCCATTAGTTTGTACAGCATTTAATGCTGACTTTGATGGTGACCAAATGGCTATTCACGTACCACTTTCACCAGAAGCTCAAGCAGAATCAAGATATTTAATGTTATCTGTTAACAACCTATTAAAACCACAAGATGGTAAACCAGTTACAGTACCTACACAAGATATGATTTTAGGTGCATATTACTTAACAATGGAAGTTGATGGAGAACCAGGAGAAGGAAATTATTTCGAGTCACCTGAAGAAGCTGTAATGGCATATGTAAACCATGATTTAGGAATGCATGCTAAGATTTATGTTAGAATTACAAAAGAAATCAATGGTGAATTAAAGAGCAAAAAAGTTGAAACAACAGTAGGAAGATTAATATATAATGAAGGAATTCCACAAGATCTAGGATTTGTAGATAGAACAAACCCAGATACAATGTTTGATCCAGAACTTAACTTTACTGTTATGAAGAAAAATTTAGGAAAAATCATTGCAAAATGTATTAATGTACATGGATTAAGTAAAACAGCAGAATTACTAGATTATATAAAATCAACAGGATATAAATATTCTACAATCGCTGGTATGACAGTGTCTGTAGAGGATGTTAAAGTACCACCAGCTAAAAAGCAAATATTAGCCGATGCTAATGTTGAAGTTGATAAAGTATTAAAACAATATAAACGTGGTTTAATTACAGATCAAGAAAGATATAACTCAGTTATCAAAATTTGGGAAGCTGCAACAGATAAAGTTACAGAAGCAATGAAAGATAACTTTGACAGATTAAACCCAGTTTACATGATGTCAGAATCAGGAGCCAGAGGTAACGTTAACCAGTTAAGACAAATTGCAGGTATGCGTGGACTTATGGCAAGTACAACAGGTAAAACAGTTGAGATACCAATTACTTCATCATTTAGAGAGGGACTAGATGCTCTAGAATACTTCATTTCAGCCCATGGAGCTAGAAAAGGTTTAGCAGATACTGCTTTAAGAACTGCCGATTCAGGATATCTAACAAGAAGATTAGTTGATGTTTCTCAAGATATAATTGTAAGAGAACCTGATTGTGGAACTCTTGAAGGAATTGAAGTTGCAGATATTAAAGATGGAAACCAAGTTGTTGAAAAAATGGTTGAAAGATTAATTGGTAGATATCCATTAGAAGATGTTATAGATCCAAATACAAATAAAGTAATTGTTGATACAGAAACCTTAATTACAGAAAATATCGCAGAACAAATCGTTGCTGCAGGAATTACAAGCTTAAAAGTACGTTCAGTACTTGGATGTAGAACAAAACATGGAGTATGTGCAAAATGCTATGGTATGGGACTTGCAACACGTGAAGAAGTAAATATAGGAGAATCAGTAGGTATTATAGCTGCACAATCAATTGGTGAGCCTGGTACACAGCTTACAATGAGAACAATTCACTCTGGTGGTGTTGCTGGTGTTGCAGATATTACACAAGGTCTTCCTAGAGTTGAAGAGTTGTTTGAAGCTAGAAAACCAAAGGGTCTAGCAATAGTATCTGAAATAAATGGTGTTGTAAAAATATCTGAAGAAAAAACTAACAAAGAAGTTACAATTACTTCAAAAGATGATTCTAAGACATATACAATTCCATTTGGATCAAAATTACGTGTAAGAGATGGCGAAGAAGTAAAAGCAGGTCAACCAATTACAGAAGGATCTATTAACCCTAATGAAATCCTTGCTATTAACGGAGCAGAGGGAGTTTACCAATATTTAATTCAAGAAGTTCAAAAAGTTTATAGAAACCAAGGTGTTGATATTAATGATAAACATATTGAAGTTATAGGTAGACAAATGCTTAAAAAGGTTAGAGTTG
>OGXR01000374.1_pt1 | contig 35661 bp, 30 predicted proteins | sample 1576331 | NCBI WGS metagenome assembly OGXR01 (sample SAMEA3541473, study PRJEB24748) | human gut metagenome | biome: human gut; feature: human-associated habitat; material: faeces | place: China | collected 2012 | reverse complement strand
TTACGGACAAAATTCTCATATTCGGCTACCTGTAGCAAGCAGATACACCCTTTCCGATTTATACTATAATATGTAAATATTGTAATATAAATCGCGGTAGAGCGTTCAGCATTGGTGTATCAGATTTCACAGCATTGCCGATTTATTGACGAATAAATAACGAATTTTGAAAAAAGTTTTTTGAGTGCGGTGTTTCAGATTAGAAGTAGCTCGGGAAAGCGTAAAATATGGTCGATATGCGCAATCGCCCCGGCTAATGTATTAAAGCGCCCCTCGCACGGATCGGGCACCTCGGTTAAGGCCGCGGGGTCTGCTGTAAGACCGTTTTTCTCTAGCCACGCATCAAACGCCTTGCGCATCGCTGCGGCGTTAGCGTGCTTTTCCTCGTTAGTGACACGCTCATCAAGGTAGATAATGGCATCATATTTGTGGGCTGCGGTGTTGTGGGTAATTTCAGCAAAGGTGAATCTATCTATATAGGTATGGAATAAGAGTTCTACACCCAACTTGTGCAGCTCGGTTTCCGCGCGCTGACGCTCGGAAATTTGCGTTTTTTCGCCCAATGCAGTACGCAACTGGCAAAACAACTCATCTCCGTCCGCTGGGTACAATGCAGTGCCCTTGGTTTCCTCAATTTCCTCAAAGCAGTATGCCTGCTGCGAGGGCGACAGCATCCCCTGTTCAGCCAGCTGTATGGCATCGAGAAGATCCTGCCGATAGGATTGTGATAACGACAATACGAATTTCTTTTCCATAAAAGACCACTCCTTGTTTTTAATTGGTGAATCTAGTATGAATTATAGTTTCTATTCGTGTCGAAATCTCTCGAAAGCAAAGACATAAAGCAAAAAGTTCATACAACAGTCATCAAGAGTCTCAATGGCGAACTCCTGCAGAGAGATACTAGACACAAATGTAGATTTATTAATTTGATGGCATTTTCCCGAAAGCGCGTTATCGTAATACTAGAAACAAGCATAATACCTCTGTGTAAGGAGGACGCTATGGAAATGATTGATTCAAACAGAGAGCAATCCAAAATGATTCGAAAACTCTCTCCTGCTTTTTGCACTTGTGCAAGCTACACAAAACCACAACCTGTTTCTTTTGCAAAATGTAGAAAGCGGGCGGAGAGTGTTGACAAAACAGGGAAATTAGAGTATAAAGAAATCACAACGAAAACGTTTTTGGAACACAGCGGTATACACGGTACCGAAAACGGTTTTGGTTGAAAAGAGAATCAGGAGTGAGCAGGCATGGCAGTTTCGATCCGCGACATTGCACGGGAAGCCGGAGTCACGGTCGGTACCGTTTCCCGCGCACTCAACAACTACCCAGATGTCAGCCCTACCACACGGGAGCGCATCGTGGAGACCGCGCAGCGGCTGGGGTATCACCCCAACCAGATGGCGCGCAACCTTTCCTCCAAGCACAATCACAATATCGCGCTGGTGCTTTCCGGCTTTCTGGAAGAAGAGCTTATCAACGATTTTGAAGCACTGCTGATGAAAGGCTGCTTCCACTACACAGTCAACAACGATGTGGAAATGTCCATTCAGGTTATCAACACCAAGATCCAGACCGAAAAAAGTTTTGAACAGCTCTGCTATGAGCACAACATCGCCGGTGCGATCCTGATGGGTTTGAGAACCAACGACCCTTACTGCGAACTGCTGGCGAAAAGCAAATACCCCTGCGTGACCATTGATATTGAGGTTCCCGGTCCGAATGTCAGCTGTGTGATGATGGACGACATCAAAGCGTTTGACGAGCTGACCCAATACCTCATCGACAAGGGACACCGCAAGATTGTGGTGGTACATGGCCGCAAGCTGGCTATGGTCAGTATGCAGCGCCTTGTGGGTGCGTACCAAGCTATGCAGCGCAATGGTTTGGAGCTGCCCCGCGACAACATCATCTACACCAACTTCGGGCGGGAGGAAGCCCGCGACGGTGTGAAGGAATACTTCCGAACCCACAGCCCGGACAGCGCCACGGCGTTCCTCTGCATGAGCGATATGCTGGCCATTGGCACGATCGAAGGGCTGAAAGAACTGGGCTATAAAGTGCCAAAAGACTACTCGGTCGTAGGCTTCGATGGGTTGGAAGTCACCAACTACACCGACCCGGCTATTACCACCATTGACCAGAACATCCAGCAAAAAGGCTACGAGGCTACTCGCCTACTGTGCGATATGATCCGCGGAAAGCGCAAGGCACAGCGGCTGGTATTGCCCCACACCCTGACGGTGCGCGACAGCGTCCGCCCCCTATAAAACCGAAAGCAGCGGTTAAGGCCGCTTTTTTCAGACAGAGATACAAAAACGTTTTTGCAGCAACTTCTTAAGCCAAATTTCGCTGCAAATATTTTTAACCGCAAAACAAAAACGTTTTTGTAATAACTTTTGGAACATTTGGTGCAACCGCACCGTGTTAATAAAACCAAAAAACACAAAGGTAAAGGAGAAACACTATGAAAAAGAAGCAACTGTTCGCAGGCGCTCTGGCCGCTGCCATGATGACCGCCAGCCTGGCCGGCTGCGGTGGCGCTGCATCCTCTGCTGCAACTTCCACAACCGGCGGCGATACTGCCGGTAGCACGGCATCCGCTGATACCAACAGCGGCGTGGTGGAAGTCACCATTCCCTCCTACAAAACCGGCGAGAACGCCGGTGCGGCCTTCTTTGTGCCGCAGGTCGAGCGTTTTAACGAGAAGTACGCCGGGAAGTACAAAATCAATCTGGAGAGCGTACCCCAGGATAGTATTTTCAATGACCGCTTAAAGCAGCTGGCACAGCAGAACAAGCTGCCGGTGCTGGTGGAGGGCGGTGACCCGGACTGGGTCAAGAACGTCGTTATCCCCAACGGCCTTGCCTACGACTTGACCGACTGGATCGACGCGACCCCCGCCGTCAAGGATGTCCTGATTGACGACAGTCGTGAATACTGCTCCAATGAGGATGGCAGAGTCATGACTATGCCTCTGGCAACGGTACGTCCCATCGGCTTCTTCTACAACTCTGCTATGTGGAGCACCGATGCTGACATCAGCGCTATGAGCATGGACGAATTTGTTTCCGCGCTGGGCGACCAGAAGATTGCCTTCTCCACCGCCGAGAACGGCTGGGTTTCCGCCTTGTTCCTGACTGCGCTGGTGGCCGAGGAAGACGGTGGCGTAGAATGGCTGAAGAGTGGCACCGAGACCAAGATCACCGACTTCAACCAGCCCTGCTTCATCAACGCTGTGGCCAAGCTGCAGAATCTGCTGCAGAACAACGCAGCCTCCAACTCGGTAGGCGCAGCCTACGCGGATGCCGCCAACGCTTTCATGAGCGAGCAGGCCGCCATCATTGCCAACGGTCCTTGGATGTCCTCTGACTTCGAGAGCTCCAACTCCGACAAGTGGTCCAACGGCTTTGACGGCGCGAAGGTCCGTGCCTCCCTGTTCCCGGGCGACGTCGGCATTGCCGACACCGCCACTTTCGGTGAGTGGTGGATCTCTGCTTCTGCCCCTGAGGATGAAATTGCCCTTGCAAAGGCTTTCCTTGAGTTCATTTACAGCCCCGCTGAGCTGGAAGCCTACATGCTGGCCGAGGGTGGCGACACACCGAAGCTGACCTACTCCGACGACTTCAAGGCAAAGCAGGGCGAGAGCCAGGTGCTTTCTGATCTGGCAGCCGACACCACTACTGATACCGTGTTTGTCCCCCGCATCCTCGATGTGATCCCTGCCTCCGTTGCCAACACCGAGTTTGGTAAGCTGCTGCCCAGCCTGGCCGACGGCACCTGCACCCCGGAGCAGTTCGCCCAGTGGATGAGTGACAAGGCCGCGGAAGCCAGCGCCGAGTAATCCGCGCAATCCGCGCAAGAACAATATGTAATTCAAGGCGTGTCGCCGTCCCGTTGCATACGGCGGCGGCACGCATTTTTTGAAAAGGAAGGAGCTGCAAAACCATGAAAACCGCCCCGAAAAAAGCAACGCGCATCAAGGCGGGCCGCATCCAGCGTGCAAACTACAAATGGATCTATCTGTTCCTGCTTCCCACCATCGTGATCTTTGCGATGTTCTATGTGATGCCCATTGCGCAGGTATTTGTGACGTCGTTCACGAAATGGGATGGCTTCAACGCACCAAAGTTCAACGGTCTGACAAACTATATCAATCTGTTTACCAACAGTTCGTTCCTCATTGCGTTGAAAAACCTGCTCTGGTGGTGCGTGATTGCCCTGACGCTGCACGTCGGCTTCGGCACATTGGTCGCTTTTGTACTGTACCAGCGCCCCCACGGCTGGAAGTTCACCCGTACAGTGTTCATGATCCCCAACGTCATCAGTGCGGCGGCCTGGGCGATGATCTACAAATTCATTTTCAACAATGATTTCGGCATCCTGAACTCGGTCATCCGCGTTTTTAACCCGAATTTCAACGTCCAGTGGTTCTACAAATCGCCGTGGGCGTTCTGGGCTGTTACGTTCACCTGGCTGTTCTATGCAGTCATCGTCACGTTGGTCGTGCTGGGTGATTTGATGAACATTCCGAAGGAACTGAATGAAGCCGCCCTCATCGACGGCGCTACCGGCTGGCAGCTGATCCGCTATATCCAGCTGCCGCTGTGCCGTGCATCCATCGGCACCAGCGTCATTGCCTCGCTGACATCCCGTATTGCCATGTATGAGCAGATTGCCCTGACGACGTCCGGCGGTCCGGGCGACGACACGATGAGCCTGCCCATCATTCTGGTCAAGGGCATCATGGACTACCGTTACGGTTACGCCAACGCGGTGGGCGTGGTCATGTTTATCATCGGTTTGATCGTGCTGGGCATCGTAAACAAGCTGTTCCGCATGGACGAAGCTGATTACTGAGAAGGAGGCACACCATGAAAATCAAATACAAGCCTTGGGCAAAGGTTTTGATGTACCTTGTGGAGGCCATCGTCATTATTCTCTCTGTGTTTCCCATTCTGTGGGTCATTATGTCGTCCTTCAAGACGAACGGCGAAATTTTAAGTTCACCGCTGGCGCTGCCCGCCCACTTCTCGCTGGATACCTATATTGATATTTTCCAGAAGTACAGCTTCCCCACCTACTTTTTCAACTCGCTGCTGGCGGCGGGCGTCTCGACGCTGGTTTCGCTGCTGTTCTATGCCATGGGCGCGTATGTCATTGCCAAGTTTGAGTTTCCCGGTCGCAAGCTGCTGTTTGCGCTGTTCACCATCACGCTGCTTGTGCCCAGCCACAGCAAGACCCAGCCCATCTTCTCGCTCATCACGAAACTGAACCTTTATGACAGCATCTGGGGCGTCACCCTTGTTTACCTGTCTGCCGGTATGGCTATGTCCATCTTTGTGCTGAAAGCCGGCTTTATGGCGATTCCCAAAAGCCTGGACGAGGCTGCGACACTGGACGGCGCAAGCTTCTTCCGCACGTTCTGGACCATCAACCTGCCGCTGGCAAAAAGCGCACTGGCGACTGCCGGCATCCTGATGTTCCTCGGCAACTGGAACGAGTACTACTTTGCCTCGCTGCTGACCGTTTCGGACTCGCAGCGCACACTGCCCATCGCGCTGGCGTTCTTCACCAGCGAATTTTCCTACAACTACACCCAGCTGTTTGCCGCGCTTACCATTGTCATTCTGCCCGGCGTCATCCTGTATGCGATTGCACAGGATCAGGTGCAGGCCAGCGTGGCTGCTTCCGGCGTCAAGGGCTGATGAAAAGGAAACCCGACTATGAAATATGATCTCGAACCCCGCGGCTGGATCGTGGCAGAGGAAACCTTTGACCCGTGCCGCACCGCCAAATGTGAATCCATCTTTGCCCAGGGCAACGGCTATATCAACATCCGCTGCGCGCTGGAGGAGGGTTACCTTGATACCTACCGCGGCGCTTTTATCACGGGCACATTCAATAAGGCTATGCCCGACGAAGTGACCGAGCTGCCCAACCTGCCTGACGTGACTGCTATGGAGTTTATCGTCAACGGTGAGCGTTTCGCCATGGATCAGGGTACGCTGCAAAGCTACCTGCGCACACTGGATCTGCACACCGGCGAAGCAACGCGCACCGTGCAGTGGAAAAGCCCTGCCGGGGCAGCGCTGGAACTGACCTTCCGTCGCTTTGTTTCGCTGGATAATGAGCATATTGCCGCGTTCTCGGTGGAAGTTACACCGACGAATCAGGATATCGAGCTGGTCGTCAATAGCGGTATCTCGACCCGCAACAGCAATACCGGCTCTCAGCACTGTGTGGAGGGCGAAATGCGGATGCTGCCCGGTGGCATCCTGCGCCTGATGACCTATACGAATGAGAGCAATGTGCCGATCGGTGTACACTGCCTGCACAAATTCAGCGCAGAACCCTCCGAGTCGCTGCCGGTCATTGAGCGCCGCCGCTTTGTGGGGCGCTACACGTTCCGGCTGGTAAAAGGGCAGACGCTGCGCATCGAAAAGCTGACCTGCTACCACACAGGCCGTGACCTGCCGTTTACGGTCTACGGTCAGCAGCGCGGCACAACGAACCCGGACATCGTTGCCGCTGCCGGTGATGCGCTGGCGGCAAAGTTTGCGGATACCGGTTATGACGCTCTGCTTGCAGCCTCCGCCAAAAAGTGGGCAGCTTACTGGGCAGAGCAGGATGTGCAGATCGAAAGCGATGACAGCTTTGACCAGCTGGGTATGCGGTTTGCGCTGTATCACCTGAACATTATGATCAAGCGCGATGATGACCGCGTTGGCATCGGTGCCAAGGGCATGACAGGCGAGGGCTACAAAGGTCATTCTTTCTGGGATACCGAGATGTTCCTGATGCCTTACTACCTGTTGACTGACCCCGCCGCCGCCAAGACCCTGCTGGGCTACCGCTGGCGCAGCCTGCCCGGCGCGTTCAAAAAGGCCAGCGAGAATGGCTATCAGGGTGCTATGTTCCCCTGGGAGAGTGCATGGCTGGACGACGGCGAAGTAACGCCGCTTTACTGCGGTGCGGATATCGTCACCGGCAAGAGCAGCCCGGTTTTGACAGGTATGATCGAGCAGCATATCTCTGCGGATATTGCCTGGGGTGTCTGGCTGTACTACCAAGCCACCGGCGATGATGATTTCATGAACCGCCGCGGTTGTGAGCTTTTGATTGAAATTGCCCGTTTCTGGGCAAGCCGCGTAGAGTGGCAGGATGATACGCAGCGCTATGAAATCAAAAACGTCATCGGTCCGGATGAGTACAAAGACCACGTCGATAACAACGCCTTTACAAACTATCTGACCGTCTTTGCCATGGAACAGGCCGAACGCTGCATCAAGGATATGCCTACCCGTTGGCCGGACGCCTACGCCAAGCTGAGCGACAGCTATGACCTGAATGCTCTGGCGGCTGAATTGCAGGACAAAAAGGCAAAAGTCTACCTGCCGCAGCCCAACGCCGACGGCATCGTGCCGCAGAACGCGCAATATCCGGGGCTGGATGCGATCGACCTGAGCAAATACAAAAACCAGCAGGGCGTGTCCTCGATTTACGAGGATTACAGTCCCGCCCAGATGAACCAACTTATGGTCTCGAAGCAGGCTGACTTGGTCATGCTCATGCGCATTATGCCCGACTTGTTCGATGCTGAGACCCGCCGCAAGAACTTTATGTTCTATGAGTCCCGCACACTGCATGATTCCTCCCTGAGCCATGGTCAGCACTGTGTGTTGGCCGCGTGGGAGGGACTGGACGATATGGCGCTGGATATGTACCGCCACGCCATTGCCATTGACCTCGGCCCGAATATGAAGTCGTCCGACTTAGGCATCCACAGTGCATCGATGGGTAACGTCTGGCAGTGTGTTGCCTGCGGCTTTGCCGGGCTGGAATGGCACGAGGGCGGGCTTTCCCTGCGCAGTCATCTGCCCGCAAGCTGGCAGCGCGCGGCGTTCAACATCGTCTGGCGCGGTGCAAAGCTCCATGTGGAAGTCACCCATGCGGGCATCACTGTCACCCACCGCGGCGGTTCCGCTGTGGAAATTACCGTGGACGGTCACCCGGTAAAGCTGGCCGCCGAGTAACTATGAGGAACTTTCTATGAAATACAAGGGTATTATTTTCGACTTGGATGGAGTGCTCTGCTCCACAGACCGTTTTCACTTTGAAGCGTGGAAACAGACGGCTGAGGAAGTCGGCGCACCGTTTGACGAAACCATCAATATGAAGCTGCGCGGCGTCAGCCGGATGGAGAGTCTGGAAATCATCCTTTCAGGCAGCAGCAAGACCTTTACCGATGCGGAAAAAGAACGCCTTGCCACCGAGAAAAACGATCGCTACCGCAAGCTGCTGGCGCAGATGTCGCCCGCCGATATGCCCGCTGCCGTGCGCGACGCCCTGACGGCGCTGCACAACGCGGGGCTGAAGCTGGCTGTTGGTTCGTCCAGTAAGAATGCGGCCTACATCTTGGAACGGCTCGACGCGAACCGCTACTTTGATGCTGTGTGTGACGGCACGATGATTGCTCACTCCAAGCCCGACCCGGAGGTCTTTACCAAGGCTGCCGCCATGGTGGGGCTTGCCCCGGCAGACTGCCTGGTTGTGGAGGACGCTGCCGCCGGGCTGGAGGCTGCCCGCGCGGGCGGCATGGACTGTGCCATCGTCGGCACGGCTCCGATGCCGTTTGAACCCACCTACCATATGCAGGACGTGACCAAACTGCCGGGAACGATTTTGTAAGAGGTATACTTATGGAAAGCATTCACCCCGCGTGGTGGAAAGAGGCCGTCGTCTACCAAATCTACCCGCGCAGCTTCAAGGACTCTAACGGTGACGGTATCGGTGATCTGAACGGCATCCGTGAAAAGCTAGACTACCTAAAAGACCTTGGCGTCGATGTGCTGTGGCTGAACCCGATCTATCAATCTCCTAATGTGGACAACGGCTATGACATCAGCGATTACCGCGATATCATGACAGACTTCGGCACAATGGCCGACTTTGACGCCCTGCTGGCGGATGTCCATGCCCATGGGTTAAAGCTCATCATGGACTTGGTGGTCAACCACTCGTCGGACCAGCACCCGTGGTTTATTGAGAGCCGTTCCAGCCGCGACAACCCCAAACGCGACTATTATATCTGGAAAGACCCCGCCCCGGACGGCGGTGCCCCCAACAACTGGCGCAGCTGCTTCAGCGGCTCGGCGTGGAAGTACGACGAGAAAACCGGTCAGTATTACCTGCACCTTTTTGCTGAAGGACAGCCCGATTTGAACTGGGAGAACCCGGAGGTTCGCAATCAGGTCTTTGACATGATGAACTTCTGGTTCCAAAAGGGCATCGACGGCTTTCGCATGGACGTCATCAGCATGATCTCCAAGGCCGGATATGCAGACGGGCCACTTTGCGCCGATGGTCTGTACGGCGACTATACCGACCAGTGTACCAACGGTCCCCGTGTGCATGAATACCTGCAGGAGATGAACCGCCGTGTGCTGAGCCACTACGACTGCATGACGGTGGGCGAGAACGCCAACGTCAACCCGGAGCTTGCCTGCCTGTACGCGGGCGAGGATCGCCATGAGCTGAACATGGTGTTCCAGTTTGAACTGATGGATGTTGACGGCGGCGAGAGCCGTAAGTGGGAACCCGAACACCCGTGGAAGCTGACGGATATTAAAAAAATACAGACTCGCTGGCAGACCGGTTTGGATGGCAAGGCGTGGAACAGCCTGTACTGGAACAACCACGACCAGCCCCGTGTAGTGTCGCGCTTCGGCTGCACCAAGGACGAAGAATCCCGTGTGCGGTCGGCCAAAATGCTGGCTGTCTGCCTCTACCTGATGCAGGGAACGCCCTACATTTATCAGGGTGAGGAACTGGGCATGACGAACAAGCATTTCGACAGCATCGACCCCATTAACGATGTTATGACTCGCAACGCCTACTTTGAAAAGACCCAGCGCTGCGGCGAGAGCGTGGCGGATTTTATGAAGGCGGCCAACTACATCAGCCGCGAGCACACCCGCACCCCCATGCACTGGGATGATACCGCCAATGCAGGCTTTACCACCGGCACACCGTGGATACCGCTGAACCCCAACTACCCGCAGATCAACGCAGCCAAACAGGTGGGCGACCCGGAATCGGTGTACAGCTTCTACCGCCGCTTGCTGGCGCTGCGCAAATCGGACAAGACCTTCGTCTACGGTCACTACGCCCTGCTGTTGCCCGACGATGAAGAGATTTACGCCTACACCCGCACATTGAACGACGAGCAGATACTCGTGGTCTGCAACTTTACCGACCATGACGTACCCTGCCCATTGCTGAACGATTGGCAGAACACAGAACTGCTTATCAGCAACTACAACACCCCCGGAAACCCCGGAAGTCTGCGACCGTTTGAAGCGGTGGTTTACAGGAAGTAAAACGCAACAGTAAAGAGTCCTGATGACGAATTTCGGCATCAGGACTTTCTTCTTTTAGGACACAAAACTCAACGGGTCAACCCGAACCCCACCTTGCATTACCTCAAAATGCAGGTGGTTGCCGGTGCTGTCACCGGTACTGCCTACATAACCCATAACCTGCCCTGCCGTTACCGCTTCCCCTGCGTTAACGGCAGTTTGCGTCATGTGGGCGTATCGCGTGGACAAGCCGGCACCGTTATCCAGCAACACCTGATTGCCGTAGCTGTCGTTCCAGCCGCTGACCAGCACCGTGCCGCTGTGGGCGGCGAGGATAGGCGTACCCTCCGGCGCGGGAATATCCGTGCCGCGGTGCCCGGCATTGCCGAAGGCGTCCACTTCCCCGAAGTGGCAGGATATATAAGTATGCCCCGGCAGCGGCCAGCACAATTCACCGTCCGCAACAGCGATCCCACCGCACAGGGCAAGCAGGCTGGGGCGCATTTCCTCGGAAAGCAGCTGGTGCAAAATGTCCCGCTGGTCCTGCGTAAAGCGGTATAAATCCGCCAGCGCATCCACCGATTTGCTGCTGACCGTGATGTGCAGAATGTACTCCGTGACCGGCTCCGGGTCGGGTTCGTCCTCGGTCGGTTCCAGCGTGGCGGTCACTTCCTCCACCTCGGCATCTATTTCGTGCATCGCCCAAAAGGTGTCCTGAATCAACCGCTTCTTGCCTTCGTCTATGACGACCACATCGCCGTCGTTGTTCAGGTTGTTCTGCACGGCAAAGACGGCCAGCACTTCGGGCCAGTAGCTCGCCCAAGTGTGACCGTCCTCGTAGTCGTATTCCATCGTGGTTTCACTGCACTCCGGATGCGCCGACACAATATCGTTGATGGCCGCGCCGAAGTCGGCGTTGGTGTCAGATACGATTTCGGCAATAGTGATGCTGTTGGGATCGCCGGATTCATCGGCAAACAAGATGCCCATCGGTGAGCCGATCACCGCTGCGGCCGCGCCTATGACCATCGCCAGCAACAACACCACGCTGCCTGCGCCAAGCAGCGCCAGCAGCGATTGCGCGGTGCGGCGCACGGTTTGGGAGAGCAGGGCTTTGATTTTGGCTGCGATATAATGAACGCCACGGCTGATTGCTTCAACCGTGGCTTGTTTATTGCTGATTGTGGGCAGCTTGGGTGCGTGGGTAACGTTGGGAGCGGTATTGCCCGCCGCTGTGGCAGCCGTCTGCTTTTGCAGATAGCGGCGCACAGCCTCGCGGGTCAGGTGCTGCCGCTTTAAGTGCTGCTGCATTTGGACTCGGCAGCGCGGCGGTGCCGGTGTGGCCGATGACGGCACCGGGGCTTGCGGTGCTGGTGTTTTGGCTGCGATGGTCTTTTGCCGGAAACGCTGCTTTTTGAACATTTCCCTGCGCTCGGTCTGCGTGGGAACAGTGACTTTCTCTTTTTCAGTCAGCTTTGATGCAGATTGGGCGCTGCCCTGCAAGGTGAGATTTTTCCGCTTCTCCTGCATTGCACGAAACTTGCGGTAGCTGATGCGGGTGGTGCTTTTGGCGGTGTTGCCTGTACGGGCAGCCACATCGGAAATGCCCTGCTGCACCTCGGTTTGTGCGTATTCTTCGGGTAATTCCTGCCGCTGCTCGGCGGCGCGTTCGCCCTGCGCCTTGGCCCGCATAAGTGTTTTGCGCACAAGCTGCTTGCGCTTTGCTTTAATTCCGGACATCGTCAATTACCATATCGTCCAACTGGCGCGTATATTCCGGGTAGCGCAGTTTTACGGCCTCGTACATATACGGCGCAAAGGAACAGTCGAACAGGTCATAGGGTGTGCAGGATTTGTCAGAGTACCCATTCCAAAGGTTATAGGCAAAACGGGTCAGCTTGACTGTGCCGCCGGTCTGCCAACCGGCGGCCAGTGATTCCGGCTTGATTTCATCTTTTTCAAAGTCGAAGCAGCCGTCAATGTTGTTGCGGAGTGCGGGTACGGCAGTCAGGGTGTAAATCAGTGCGCGGTGGTAGCTGTCCATTGCCTTGCAGCGGTTGAGGTGGGTTAAGTATGCCCTACGGTGGGCAGGGGTCATAAACTTAGGTTCGGTCATGGTGGTGTCCTCCTGCTTTCTTTATATATGAGGTTATATTTTTGAGATTCTAAGGCGGGCGACACCCCGCCTTTTGTTTGTGTAAAATCATGCTCTTAGCGATCTCCGTGGTCGATGGGTTTGATTTTCAGCTTATTGCCATCGCGCTGGAATTGCTCGTACTGTTCAGGAGTGCATTTCATCGGCAACAGGCCGTGCGGCGTGGGGAGAAAGACAACAGGGTTATGATACAGCCTTTCATATAAGAAAACCTGTCTATCAGTCAAACTGATAAAGTCTTCTCCGCCATTGCCGCAGACCACAAAAGAACCTGCAAGAAAATCTGTATGTCCGTAAAGCCGGTTAGGCGGCAAACCGTCAATCTTCCCGGAGTCGTTGCAGATAACGCAAACGCTATCTCTCCACGGACGGCAACATTCAATATCACCGCCGACAAGCTCCTGCAATGCCCTTAATGTGTTGGGAATCGTGCGTTCCTCCGGGTATTTACCGGGCTGCACATACAGCACGCGGATTTCATTTTCACTCATAGGATTCACTCCATTTCACCGGGTTTGGTCGTGAGTAATTTGTATGTTTTGGTGTCTTTCGGTTGAGGGTTATTGAATGGGATAAGGCTGTTGCCCATCTTGATAATTCCCTCACCGGGTTGGGCCAACAGCAAATATTTCCGCTGCGGCTCGGACAAGCCGTACAGTTCTACTACGCTGTCAATGTCCTTGGTCTGACGCAGCATAACTACAAATTCGGAGTTTGCCAGCATTGCATAGGCTGTGTCATTGGTTAGGCAGTCTTGCACATTCTGCGTGATGCCGGTGGCGTAGGCGTTGTACTTCCTAAAACGTTTCCAGCTTGTGTACAGGAAATTGGCGCTCAAAGAATCGCGCAGTAGCAGATAGATTTCGTCAAAGTACACCCATGTGGCTGCTTTTGGGTCATTGCGTTCGTTGCTCATCACGGCGGTATTGATGTACTCCAGCATGGACAGCATGGCAACTGGCTTTAGCTGTTCCCCCAAGCTCTGGATGTTGAAGCAGATCAGGCGGTTGCTCATATCCACATTTGTAGGCTGGGCGAACACCTGCATACTGCCGGTTGCGAAAATTTCCAGTGCAAGTGCCAATTCTTTGGAACGGTTGTCGCCCTGACTGTTCAGCGCCGCCCACAAATCCTTGATGGTCGGGCAAGGCGCTGTGTATTTAGATTCGATAAGCGGTTTGTAAATGCTCCTCAATGCGCGGTCAATCAGACTTCTATCTCCGGGCAGAACATTTTCTTTTTTCATAATCTGTTCGCACAGGCTCAACACAAACTCTGCTTTTGCCACATAGGGCGGGATGTCCGTGGATTTGTCTGGCTTAAAGTCCAGTGGATTGAAATAGGTGCTGCTATCCACCGAGATATTGACTACCTCGCCGCCCAACTCCTGCACAAGCGGCGCATATTCATTTTCGGGGTCTACGATATAAAACCGGGCCTTGGTAAAACGCAGATACAGCATAAGGATTTCCAGTTTGACGAACATAGACTTACCGCCGCCGGATGTCGCCACAACCATTGCATTGCCGTTGACGAGAGTTGTGCGCAGCCCGATGATAAGATTACCTGTGACCGCGTTTCGGCCATAGCAGATGCCGCCCGGAGTGAGAATTTCTTGCGTATTGAACGGTACAAGTGCTGTCAGCGATTTCGTCAGCATCGTGCGCACACTCTCGATGCGGCGCAAGCCGTAAGGCATGGCCGTGTTAAAGGCGCGTTCCTGCTGAAAATACAACTCGGTGAATCGGCAGTTATAGTTTGCCGCCGTGGTTTTCAGTGCATCGGTTTCCAACGCGAGATCTTCCAGTGTGTCAGCAAAGTAAGTGACGGTGAGCAGGCTCAAAAACATTTGCTGGTCATTTTCCGTCATTTCTTTACGGATGCTGGCAATGATGCGATCCTGTTCCTGCGTCCGCTGCGGTACGGAGGAAGTGAAGTCCAGATTTTCCACGGATTTCTTATTGAAACGGACTTTCTCGGCATCGGTTTTCATCTGCGCATTGTCAATTTCCTTGAAAGCATCCTCGGTTTCCACCGGCTCAATGTCGATTGATAACACAATGTATGGCACTTGCTGAAGCAGTGCGGAGATAAACTTATCATCAAGCTGCTGCGGGTACTCGCTGATCGTCATGCACTTGGCATAAAAATCCTCGATTTCAATATGCTTTTTGCAAAAGCGGATGCAGTCCGGGGCGATAGAATCGCGGAAGTCCTGCCCAAGTTTGGCGCAATTATCAAAGTCGAAGTTAAAACGCCCCTCCTCGGAAATGCGAAAAAACTTGTGCAGTACCTCCAGCCGTGCGCGGTTGTCCAGCGGCGTGACGCTGCACTCCAGCGCGGAAAACGCGGACAAAAGATGCCCCTGCACCTGTACAAAGCGTTCGCGGGCCTCTTTTACGCCGGGGTTGTTCGTGGACACGATGATGTACTTATGTTGCACCACATTTCCATTTTCGCGGGCGTTGGCCTTGATTTGGCGGTTGCGTTCGGCGCGGAGGGCATCAAAGCCGTCGTTCTCGCGGTGGTACAGCACATCACGGGCAAAGGCTTTTTCATCCATGCGCTGGCTGACGATGCAGACTTGCATCCAGCAGTCAGCGGGGATGCCCGCGTAGACCGTGCCAAGCTGCATTAGAATATTCTGCTTGGCCGCGTCACTCTGCATGGCGTAGTTGATGTCGCTGATTTGCCACATCAAACTGAACACATTTTCCGATTGCCAAACACCGTCTGCATAGATTCTGTCGATGGGGATGCTCTGCTGCACCGAACGCGGCATTTTATGGCTGCCGCGCGTTTTTCGCGTAGATGCGTACTCACTTAGTCTCAATGCTTATCACCTTTTTTCTTTTTGCAATATTTGTTGTCGGTTTTCCATAGCCGCCAATCGTTTCTGATAACTGTGCTGTCTATTACAACAAGCAGGAATTTTTCAAAGGTCAGACAGTCATAAGTGAAAAATCCTGCTGCTGCAATCGGCGCAGCGGCCACAATGCAGACCCAGCCCGCCGTTTCATGACCCAACAGCGGGGTCAGCCCCAAATAGACCGCAACTGCCACGGCAATGGCCGCGCCGGAGCAAATCATCTGCCGCAGATTCAGCCCCAAAAAGATTTCCTCTTGGTAATGGCGGATTTCTTTGTTGATTGGTATTTGCATGATTTATAACCCCATCATTTCATGGATAATTCGGTCAGAGCCTTTTATCAGCCCCACAAGTACGAGCATATTGAACACGGTTTCGGCAAGGAAGCTCCACACAATAGTGGTCGCTTCACCGCTGGTTACTGTCGGCGTACTGACAAACGCCGAGTAAATCACACAGGCCAGCACAATGACCGCACCCTCTAAGCACACGCCGACATAACTTTTCAAAAACGATATGCCCACGGATTGTGTGCTTTCCCCAGCAAAAGCCGCCAGCGGCAGCGGAGCCAGCGCTGTGTACATATACAAACGGAAGAAGCGGCCATACACGGTAAGGATCATTACAAAGGAAAGCACCGTAATGAACAAGCTGCCGAGAATCGTTACGAGCCATAGCGGTATGCTGGCGAGAAATCCCACATTTTCGATAGCGGTCTGCATTTCTGCGGGCAGCGACACCATAGCTTCTGAGATACCGCCCATGCTGTCGGCCATATCTGTGACGATGCCGTTACAGATGGAAAACACATTCAGCATAATGTCCATGCCATATCCCACAAGTGCCTTTGCCGCCACAAAGCGGAGAAAGTAGTGGATAGCAGCTTCGGGGCGTTTTAACTCGTGAAAATTCATTGTGTTTTTGCATAGCGATATAGCAAAGAACAGCACGACCAGTGCATAGCCAATGCCAACCATACCATTGTGCAAGGTCTGCATCACACTCCACACTGCGCCGCCCTTAAAAGTTTGGGGGCCGGTTGTCACCAGCCCCCATAACTCGTCCAGCTTTCCATTCCATGTGGAAAATGCGTTGTTCAGATTCTCAACGATCCAGTTTTGATTCAAGTTTTCACCCTCTTTCAGATAAAAGAAAACAGCCGACAGAAAGTCTGCCGACTGCATAGCTTAATTAAAAAAATTGTTTGTTATTAGGGTGTCCATTGTAGAAGCAACTGCATCACACACTTCATCAAAGCTGATAGTGGAAGCGTAGTCGAAATCTTTTCGGTAATTATCCCATTGCCTACGCATAATCTCGCTGTTTCGCACCGCTTCCACAATTGCTCTATAATCTTGCAAAATCGAATCAGAGCCTCGCTTACTGGCTGTAGCCATCAGTGCCGCCCCTAAAGCGGGAAAGTCTATATTTTCTGCTTGCAGTTTGGTAAGGATATAGACATCATAATAATCTCTTGGCCGGGTATTCTGGTCACTGCGAGATATTACAGTCTCCAGCTTTTCCGCCAGAATGGTGGCCAAATTGTATGCCATAACTTGAATATGACGATCTTCCAGCATCAACTTGTAGTCATATTGAATTTCGCGTGGTGTGATTTTATCGCCAGTAGTGATGTCCAGCTTTAAGGGAACTGCCATAGGCGGAAAATCGGCTGTCAAAGCTACGCGGTATCCAGTATATTCATCACCCTCCCGGATTTCACCAATGCTTTTGAATGTAAATGTGATGTCATCGTCAACAGGAACGGTGAGAATCTGCTCTATCATTTTTTGGACGGCATCCTGCGTAACTGGATAACCCTTTATGGTTGCATCCATATCCATTGTCGCTCTGGAGTTCAGCCCCACCATAGAGGAAATTAAAAAGCCACCTTTGATAATGTAATTATCCCGATACGGGGATAATGATACCCGCTCCAAGAATCGTTCCAGCATATAATTTTGCAGAACAAGCTGTGCGGAAATCTGGTTTTCTTTCGCCAGCTTTTTCATAATCGCTTTCAGCTGCATAGCGTTTTTCATAATAGTACCTCCAAATAAGGACGCAGCCGCTTTTCTACGCGTAGTTGATGAGCATATTCCGAAAGCAAAGGAATGTTCTTATCTTTACGGCCAGCGTACCGCTTGAATGCATCTGTAATGATCTGAATATCCGTGTGGCTGATGGGCTTTAGAATTTCACATAGGGTTTTTTCTGCATTGTAGGCCCGGACTGTATTTCCGGCAGGGGTGTCAACCAGCGCGATTCCAAGACTGTAATAAGGCTCTTTCTTGCAAGAGCATAAAATTCCCGCTGCTTTTGGACTGGATGTATTATATCCATAGGGAAATGCCATGTGGAACTTGTGTGGTGTCCTGTCAGTCAAATCATGCAGAAACAGTGCGGTATCCAATGCAAATACACCACGCTTATATCGCTCTTGAATGGATACAAATTCATCCTCCCAAACTTCCGGCAGGGTATATACCCCACGGGAGACCTGATCTAATCGGCCTGTATCGGCCAAATATTTCAAACTTCCGCGTGATATTCCGGCAGAAGAAATCATAGCAGCAGTTACGATGCCATTATTTTGGGAAGCTAACTCTATAATCTTCGTTGTAGAATCCATAGCACACACCTTCTCTCAAATTGACTTTTACGCTAAACATTATACGCTTATTTAGCATAAAAGTCAACGAGACGGCATCGCTTACAGAATCATATCAAGAATATCCTTTGCAAAGTAAATGACCACGCCGCCGAAGAACGTCATAAAGCCTTGCGCCCGCTGGCTGGCATCGTGGCCTTTGAGGGCAAGGCCGATTTGCACGATGCCGAAGCCCAGCAGGATCGCGCCGATGGCTTTGATGGCGCTGAACACAAAGTCGCTCAGATTGTTGATGGTCGTCAGCGGATCATCTGCAAAGGCAGGCATGGCCATAACAAAAGCAGCGGCAACCACCGTCGCCGCCACAAGATAAAGGCGCTTGATTTTGCGATCAGTCACCTTGGTCGTATTGAGAGAAGTTTTCTTCATTTTCATAATAATTTTCCTCCGGGTGTTTTTCTAAGTAGTCGAGCTGTTCGTACATTTCTTCGGTGATTTCGGGTGCTGTCGCTGCGGCAACAGCATCCATTGTGATAGTGACGGCGTCACCCATATAGTCGGGCGGGATTACATAAGGCTCACCTCCTGCATCGGGTGTATATTTTACATTGGGATGCTTTAATAGGTTATACTTTCGATCAATTACCGGGTCCTCGCTGCGCATCAGCAGTAGACATTCATCATCCCGCATACGGCGGATTTCATCCGGCATACACAGTTCACGGCCAGCGGTTTGCAGGCTGTCGCTGCTGCTGCCCCGGCTGCCTTTTCCAATGCTTTGGCTTTTGGTGCGTTCGGTTTCCTTGCCGAGAATCTTGGAAAGATATTCGTATGTGCCGTACTCGTTACCGCCGAGGTAAAGCAGGGTGTCACAGTTTCCGATTATGCCTTCCCAATCGTCTTTGAACAGGCTTTTTAGCTGGGCAATGTTCTGCAAAATAATGTCGCAGCTGATATTGCGGCTGCGGCACACGGCCAAAATGTTTTTGAAGTTTTTGGGCAAGGCAACATTCGCAAATTCATCCATCATCAGCCGCACATGAATCGGCAGCGCACCGTTGTATTCCGGTGTAGAATCGGCCAAACGAAAAAGTTGGTCGAAAAGCTGCGTGTAGAGCATCGTTGCAATGAAATTAAAAGTTGTATCATTGTCGGGCAAAACAATAAATAATGCTCGCTGCTCCAGCCCCATACGCGGCAGGAACATTTCATCGCGCGAAGTCATTTCTGCAAACTTGCGGGAGTTGAACATGTACAAGTTTGCCGCTGCCGAAATCAAGATGGATTGCAGCGTCTTTTTCGCACCCAACATAAAAGACTTGAATTGCAGGACAGCGGGGTGCTGCGGGTCGCGGCGCTCCAGTTCTCCAAACAGCATCATCAAGGGGTTCTCGACCATTTCATTTTCGCTGACTTGGCAATTCAGAATCATATACATCAATGTGGAAAAATTCTGCTCACTGGCAGGGGCTTCGTACATGAGATAGAGAATCAATGCGGAGATCAGCAGCACAGAAGAATCATCCCAAAACTTATCACCGCCGCTGGGGGCATCCTTGGGTTTGGTGTTGTTGACGATGGCGAACGCCAGCTTGATGGCGTCCTCATCGGTTTCGAGATAGGCCATCGGATTGTAATGGCCTTGAAAATGCACAAGGTCAAGCACTGTCACGCTGATACCTTTCGTTTCCATGATTCTGCCGAGGGTGCGTGTCAACTCCCCTTTGGGGTCCAGAAAAAGATAAGAGCCAATCAGTTGCAGCGCGTTGGGCTTCACATAAAAGCGTGTCTTGCCGCTACCAGATCCGCCGATTACGATAATGTTGAGATTATGTTTATGCGCGTGGCTGTCGGTGCTGAAGCGTACATTCTCGGTCAAGATGTAATTTTCTTTGGAGTCTTTGGTGTTGCGGTACTTGATGTTTAGTCTGTGGGCGCTGCCCCACTTGGCCGTGCCATGTTCCGCGCCGGGGTGGCGGTCTGCTTGGTCGAGCATATAGCAGTAGACGGCCAACGGATAAAGCACCAGCACCGCCAGCAGAAATTTTGGAGTGCTGGCGCACCAGCGCAGCATGGATGGGGTGTGCAGAATTTCGGACAACACTGCGGTGATTTCTGCCAGCCCCTGTGCCTGTTCAGTTGCCTGTGCCAGCGCTGCGGCAGTAAACAGCAGCGGTATCAGCAACAACCCGTACAGAATAATTTCTGTGCGGCGGTCCTTATTCGGGCGCATGATGTTTAGCGGGCCTCATCCCGCTGCGGTGCGCTCTGACCGCGCTGCAAACCGAGTGCCTTTTCCACAGTGTCTCCAATAGTCACAGACAGTTCCCGAATTTCTTCCAGTGTTTTGCGTTCCTCGCCGGGTGGAATGTGGGTGTCCATCCCGTCCAGCGTAGCGGCAGCGGTATCGGGCATCGGCAGAGAAAACCGCCCACAAAATTCCACCGATACTGCCATAGCCGTTTTTCGTAGATAGGGCGCTTGGGAGATACCCGGCGTGTGCTGCTCTGCGGTTGCAATAACGATTTCGGCGGGCAGCCGTGCCAGCACTTCACACTGCGGCATGGCCGTTGGAAACACAATCGCGTGTTGCTCAGCATCGTACCCGACAACGCCCTCATTTTGAAAAATGATGTTGACCGGAGAAAGGCGCTCCAGTTCCTTGATGGCCTTGTCCATCTGCTCCGGCTTGATTTCAGGAATCGGATACGGCTTGTTGCCGTAGGTCATGGACACATCGAAAATTGAGCCGACATTATAATAACCATTGACGCGCACAAGCTGCGGGATGCCTTTTGCCCCTTTGTTTACGCGTCGCCCGAATTTATCCCAGTCTTTGGCGGTCAATACGGCCCGCGCTTGCGGCAGGGTTTGCAGCACAAGTGCTGCATTGCCGGATGTGATATGACTGCCAAGCCGCCCCCTGCCGTACAGATAGTCGGCAAGGCGCTGGCCATCCTGCACAACTTCCTGCAATACGGATTTTTGCGCCGCAATGGTTTCTTTAAGTTCGGCTTGCTTTTTGGCTTTCCACTCCTCGATGGGCAATCGCTGTTCGTACATTTATCGCTCCTCCTTCGCAGTAATATCCTGCACTTTTTCCTGCGCCTGTGCTGCTGTCCGGGCAGCGTTTTTCAGCGCCATAATGGTTGCCCGCACAGATGGCCGGGGGTCAATATCCAAAGGATTCTTCCCGCGCGTCAACAAGCTGTCGCCGGATTGACGGCGGGTTGGGTCTTTTTTTCGGTCTGCCGTAGTGACCTTGGGAATGGCATATCCCAACTGCTCATAGATGCGGTTCAGTTTGGCGACATCTTCAGCTTTGAACATGACGTCAACTTTTTCGTTCTGTGCCTTATCCTTGATGACCGCGAACAAGACGCCGTACTGCTTTGCCAATTCCTTAAACTGTCCCACGTCTTTGCTTTGCAGGGCAATAATTTTCAATTCTTTGCCCTCCCGCAGCAGACGGTCAAGGCTGGTTTTGCCTTTCACTTTAGGATTTTCCTTGGCGTAGGCCAGCGATAAGGCCAGTGTATTTTTAATACCCAGCGCAGACAGCTTAATGGCTACTTCGGTAACCTGTAAGGCTTCCCGCACCATCTGATCGGCTGCTTCGCCTCCGTTGTTCATCTTGTTTCACCTCATTTCGTTCTTCCTGTGCGGCAAGTTCTGCTTGCCGTAGTTTTTCCTGCACCTCGGCAGCATCTGTTTCGATGTCGGAACAGATGTAAACCTCATGGCGCAGGGCTTTCATTTGCTGGGTCAGTGATTTGATTTTTTCTTCCCGCGCGGCACGTTCCGGCTCACGCTTTTGGCGATATAAAACTTTGCGCTGGCGGGCAAGCTGTTGGATTTGGACTTCTGCATTTTCCTTGTAGGCCAGCAGTTCATCTATAGTTTCAATATGGTTTTCCCATAGGAATTTTGTCTGCTGCTGGTATCGGCTGAACAGCAGAAAATCCTCACGCAGCAAAAAGTAGCAGCGCTTTGTGCTCTTGCCGTGGTAGGCTTTCCGCAGCAGGGCGCAGTAGTGATAGTAGCAAGCCATAAAGCCGGACACCTTGGGATACCGGCGCGGCAGCTTGCCGAGATACCGCGCTCGCCGAACAGTGGGCTGTAATTCTGTGGGCTGCCATTTCGGTTTTGCCGGGGCGTTTTCCTGCCGGTATTCCTGCTGCATTTCGGTGGGCATACGGTGCAGTTTGTGGTAGTACTCCCGCAGCGCTGTCTCGGAAAAACGCGGGTCGAGCCGGTCAATGCGGATATTTCGTTGAGCGTCTTTATGGCGCACAGCCATGTGTTCCACACGCGGGCCATATTTGACCGTGTAGCCCATGTTCTGCAATTCCGTGATAAAGCCATCAAAGCTGTCGGCGGCAGCAATAGCCTGTTCCACATCTTTACGAACCATACCTCGGATGGTAGGCTTGCCGGCCTGACCGCTTAGCCACTCGTCATAAGATCTTCCCTTGCCGTCCGTTTCGATGACGGACAGCCGATTCTCTCTGCAAAGTTCATCGGAAGTTTCGCGGATTCCTTTATAATAGGTATTGAAATCGCTTCGGAACATTTTGCCGTCAGCATAGGACACAGAATTAACAACTATATGATTATGCAGATGCCCTCGGTCAAGGTGAGTTGACACAGTACATTCAAACCGATCTGCGAGAAAGCGTTGCGCAAACTCGCAGCCGATTTGGTGCACTTGGTCGGGCGTGGCTTCACCGGGAGAAAAACTTTGAATAATATGATAGGCCAAAATGTTGCCGTCTTTTACAGGCTTGCGCCAGCGCTGTTTGGTTTCCATCATAATTTCATAGGCGTTTTGCGGTATGCAGTTAAATCCGCTTACATATAATTGGTGTTCGGTTTTATCATTGCTTTGGGTGTAACTAAGCAGCCTGTTCAAGTCCTCTGCACTTCGGCGCTCTGTTTTCTTTGGATTGCTTGTGTAGTCTAAACACAGATTCAAGTTCGACTTCACCTTGATAATTTTGGTATATGCCATATCAAAGACTATCCCTCACACAGCGCCACATATCTTCCAGTAGGCTTTGCGCTCTGTCCAACTGTGAAGCACTTACTCGGCCTGTCGCATTTGCAATGTGGGTCAACTGATTCAAATTGTTGCCGATGGCCGCCAACTGCTGGCGCAGCTTGTTGTAGCTGTTGGGTGGTGCGGGTTTGATTCTGCACCCCTCCACCAGCGCACGAACAAACGGCTCCATTTTCATGCCCGCAATTTCGCACTTTCCTTTTAAGGCTGCATATTCTTCCTCCGTGAAACGGACAGTCAACTGCTTTTTTCGTTTTGTGATAATCGCGCACCTCCTTTTTTTGTAAAATACGGCGGCAAAGTCCACGGGGTCTTAGGGGGGCCCCCTAACAAGTGGTCGTTTTGCTGTCATGACAGCAAAATGACATGCTTGCTCGTACTGTGCCATAGGCACAGTACGCCGCCTTCTGAAAATCACCACGGCAGTTGCCGCCTCTTTCGGGTCGCATAACGTTCGACACGACGAGCCAGCCGAAACATATTTACCCGGTCACGCAGGCTGTATTCCATCGCCGTGACCTGTACACCGTGCTGCATAAGCCGCTTGAAAAAAGAGTACAAGTGGCGCTCCTTGCCGCTGACCTGACGCATACGGCAGATGTAAACCCGGTCAACTTTTCCGGCCTTAATTTGCCGCAGCATATCACGGTAGCCGGGACGCAGCAGCCAGCCGCCGCGTTCGTCGATGCTCCCACCGACAATATCACAGCCGTCATGCAGCGCCTGCATTGAGCAAACTTTATAGCTGTTCATTGTGCCATCGTAGTCGCCGGGAATTCTCGCGTACACCCACGCGCGGGGTCTTTTCTGTTCGTCCATTGTTCACCGTTCCTCATAAAAACTTAGTTGTTCGCCCTCCTGCCGAAAGCGTTCGTCTATCTCACGAAAAGTGCGTCGCCAACTAAAACGTTCGGTGGGTTTATTCGGCACGTCCTGTAATTCAAGCAAAAGCTGCCAGAGTTCGGGGTGGTATCTGTAGAGATGCCGCAGTTCGCTGATTGATGCGTTCGGGCAAAACCAACAACCCCCGCGTTTAGTGAAGTCATACAGCGGGGACAGCAGCCCCTCAGCTGCGCACATAGACCTCGCTTCTGGTTCGGCCACATGGTACTTGTCCAGCAAAGAAATCTGACCGGGCTTTAATCGTGCCAGTCGCTTGGGTTCATCTGTGGCGATGCCGATGTACTGCACCGTGTCCGGGGGCAATGCCTTCTGATATGCCTTGATCGGCGGCAGCTTGCAATCCCGCTGAATTGTACAGCGCCCACTCAGAGGGAATCCCGAAAGCATCCCCTTGGTTTTTCCTCGTGTGACAACATGGTAAAAGCAGGATAGATAGGTCTTTTCGGAGCGCAAAACCCGTGTCGGGATGCCGCGCTGTTCAAAATACGGGATTGCCGTTTCGTGGATAAATCGGTTGTGTTCGGGCAGCTCGCCGGATATTTCCTCGCTGAACATGACCTCGCAATACACAAGTTCGTCCAGCGGTTCACCATGCTGCAAGGCCAGCAACGCGGTGGCGATACTGTCTTTTCCGAAACTGCAACTTAAAATGTGTTTTGCCATCTTCTCTCCTATAAAAATAGGGAGGACCACGCGGTCCTCCCTGTAAAAAAGTATATTTCATTTTCCGATTATTCCTTAGTCCTCGGTGTCCTCGTCATCATCGTCACGGGGCGCAATATCTTTGCGGCGGGCGCTCTTGTGGACCAGAACGGCCAGCCCTGCAAGAGAGATTCCCGCAATCGCCAGCAGCAACCCCAGCGGAGAATTATCGCCGGTCTTAGGAATCGTCAGCAGCGGCGTGGGGGGTGCAGTGGGTGCAGCGGGCGCTGGGGTCGTGTTCGGCGTTGGCTGCGGGGTATGGTTCGGGGTCGGCGTGTTGTCGGGGGTAGGTGTCGGGGCGTCCTCGCGAGCATCTTTCATTACCACGGTCTGAATCTCGCCGGTGGGCAGAACGGTAAAGTCGATGCTTTCTGCAACCTTGTAGCCGCTGGGTGCGGTGATTTCCGTCAGTGTATAATCTCCTGCAGGCATCTTTTCCACATAATGCGGTTCGTTTGTGGAAATCCAACGGTCAATCTCGGTGCCGTCCTTGTCCTTGATAACCAGTTCTGCGCCGGGAAGTTCTTCGTTGGTGGTGATGTCTACCTTGGAAATTTTCACCTTGATGGTATCATCAAACATTTCAAAGGTCTGCACCTCACCTGTGGGCAGTACCTCAAACTCCACACGCTCCGCAATGGCATAACCGTCCGGGGCAGTCACCTCGGTCAAAGTATACTTGCCAGCAGGCAGCCTTTCCATGTAGTGCGGTGCATCGGTAGAAACCCAGCGGTCAATTTCGTTGCCTTTTTCATCGGTAAGCGTAAGTTCTGCGCCGGGAAGTTCTTCCTTGGTGGTAAGGTCTTTCTTGGAAATCTGCACCTTGGTAATATCATCCCGCATAATAACGGTGGCATCGTCCAGCAGTCTCCAGTCATCCCACTTCCAGAACAAAATGTTCTTGGTGGTCAGATAGTAAACTTCGCACTCCTCCAAAGGATTGCCGCCCTCGTCAGTTTTCTGAATCAGGCGGAACGTAATATTATCGGCCAGTGCGTACCCATCGGCGGCGCGGATCTCCGTCAGTGTGTAAGATTCACCGAAATGCAGCCCGGTCACGCGATGCGGTTCATCGGTGGACACCCATGTGGTTACGATGTTGCCATCCATGTCCTTGATAGCAAGTGTAGCGCCGGGCAGTTCTTCATCGTTGGTAAGGTCGCGCTTGCTTACCCACATTTCCGTAGGCTTATTGGAACAAGTGTTATCCAGCACCATAATAGCTTGTCCGTCATAGGTGAAAGTGACCTCCATCGGCTCCTCGTTGACATAATAGCCGAGAGGGGCGCGGAGTTCCTTGACGATGTAATTACCGCTGTTGGTGGTGGCGTCCTTGCGGATGCTGCTGCCGTAATACTCGCCGCGAATGGGAATATCGCAGTCAAAATAGGTGTAGCCGTCTGCGCCGGTTTCGGGGCTGGTGGCGACCAGTTCGCCCGCTGCAAACAGCAGTTTGCCGTCAACGCTGTAAATATCATCAGCCGTGTACAGGTTGAATACTGCACCGGCAAGGTATTTGCCGGTTTCGCGGTCAACCTTGTAAACGCCGACTTTGGCTTTTTCGCGGTCATTGTAGAATTTCAAGGTCTGCTGCTCGATGAAATCGGCGTTGGCATCCTTGCTGCGCACGACCTCAAAACTCTGGGAAGATGCAGCGCCATCATATTTGGCAATGCTCGTGGCCATAACCACATCGTTCAACTGGGCATCCCAAACGAAAGTGACATCATAGCTGTCAGAAGTGCCGACATAGCCGTAAGGCGGTTTGGCTTCCTCGATATGGTAGCTGCCCAGCGGCAGGGTCACGCTGACTTCGCCAATCGTGCCGTCATGGATTACAGACAGGAAATCGTAGGTGGCCTTAGTGCGGGCTGGGGCAAAGGTGGCAATATCCGCGCTGCCGTTGCCGGTAGTGACTACGGCGACTACATCGCCCTTGGCATACCAGAGCGTGCGGTTGCCATAATTGTCGGTCTGCCGATCCTGCGTATAAATATCCTCGGCGGCTGTGATGGTATACTCCGCACCGGCCAGCGGGCGGGTTTCATACACGAAATTGCCGTTTTCGGCTTCACCGGTCATCCACGGGTCAAGTGCGCCCGCTTCTGTTTCCCAGCCAGCTAAGACTTCGCCTGTTTTGCGGATTGTCAATTTGCCCAGCGTCTCATGGTTAGAGTAGTTTTCACCAATCACAAGGGTATCCATGCCGTTCTCGTTTTTGTTGCCGGTGGCTGCATAAATGCGGTCTGTGGTGATTTCAAAATCTACATAGTAGCTGCCATCGGCATCATCGGCAAGGACCCCGTTTTCGTACCCGGCAGAATCCAGCCATTCGTTGTAGAATCCGTTCGGGCCGGTGACTTCTACAATGCGATACTTGCCCAACGGCAGCTTTTCGGGCAAGGTCAGAATGCCCTCGCCGTTGGTGTAAAAAGTGGTTACATCTTTTGTCAGATGGCTGTTGACGGTATCGGTCATCGTGACGAGCTTCGGGTTGCCGTTGCTGTCATAACGGTAATGCCCCTGCTCATCCAGCCAATAGATTTGGAAAGCGGTGTCGGGCAGCAGTACCGGTTTGCCGGTTTCCTCGTCAATTTTGGTGATGCGGAGATAAACTTCGATTTCCTCGTCCAGTACGGTGAATTTCTGATAGCTGTCAGAGCCTGTCATTACGCTGCCCTTGGGAGTGGCCATAGCGCCCCACGGGTTGTTATCCTGTTCGGGGTCAACGGTAACAATAAAAGGCTCAGCTTGGAACAGGTCGTGCGGTACGGTGGTTTCCACGACCAGATAAGTGCCATAGGGCAAGCCCTGCACACGAATATTCCCGGTGTCATTGCTGAAAATCTCGGCAAGCTGGTATTCGTTGGCGCTGCCGGTGGGCTGCCAGCCATCGCCCTTGCCGTTTTTGTTTTCGCCTACGGCAGTCAGCGTTTTGTTGTAGGCGGCAATTTCGTCAGCGTTGACCTCATAGGTCTTTGCGATGGCCTGCGTTTCCGCAGAAAAATCCCACTTCGGATGCTCGTTATCGTAGGTCTTATCAATGTAGGCATCCAAAATGCTTTGCAGGGTGTAGCTGCCGCTGCGGGTCTGTTCAAACTGTTCTGCTTTGGACAGGTCGGACACAAGGAAGAACGTAAAGCCCGCGCCCTCCAGTTCCAGTCCGTTGCTTTGGCCGCTGGAGGATACGATTTTACTGATTTCCACATTGCCTTTGGCAACTTGGTCTTGGCTTTCGGCCAAAGCGTTATCAGCATGGATGTGGTAATTGGCGCTGTAACTGGTCTTGTCGATCTGTTCACCGGCTGCCTGTCGATTGTCGGCAAAGGTGGTCTTTTCTACATACCAACCCTCATCAGAATAGGCGGGCGTGATGTAGTAGTTATGTTCATCGCAAAGGTAGCCGCCTGCAAAGGACAGGTAGTAGGCATCGTAAGTCCAACTTCCGTCCAGCGCTTTACTCTTGGAAATGGTGCTGAATTGATTGCGATACACCCAATCCGTGTACTGGCCGCTGCCGTTCTTGGCAAGCGCGGCGGTCTGCCCGGTGGCTGCCTTGGTGCGGCTGTCCACGTTGGGATAGGTTCCGGAAACAGCAAGAGCGCCCTCACGCAGCGGAATGACCGTGCCGGTGGAGCGCTCTACCACATAATATTTGCCGAGGTACAGGTTTGCGAAGGTCAGCCAGCCGTCCTCGATTTTGGCGCTGGCTACGAGATGGTCCTTTTTGAGAATTGGCAGATAGTCATTGACCCATTGCCCGCTGTTATCGCGGATGGTCGTGTGCCAGATGGGATTGCCATCGGCGTCCACGATTTTGGAATAATCCACAACGCCGGTCACACCGTCCGGGTGGATGATGTCCTCGGCAGCGTAGAGGTCATACACGGCACCGTCCAGCGTGGCGTTGCCGTGATTTGCAACATATTTCCCGGCGTCCAAATCCACCTTGGAAATGCTGATTTCGCCCAAAGTGCGGTCGTTTTTCATCTCGCCGTCCGTGGCGGTGATGGTGTAGTTGTCCTCGTTGGCGGCTTTTCCGCTGTTGTCGGTGTTATAAGTGCGGGTAGGATCTTTGGCGGTGCTATAAATGGATACGGTAGTTTCCACACCGCCACTGGTCACCAGCTTGGTGCCGCCCTTGTCGGCTGTCAGGATGTCAGCGTTGTAATCGGCATTGTCCAGCCAAAGCACCGCATTATCGTTGGCTTCGGTGATTTCGATGTAATAACCGCGCTTGCCCAAGGGCGTACCTGCCGTGCCGGGGTGGTCAATGTCCGTCCAGTCACCAAAATACCCGGCAGGGGCTTTGGTTTCCACAAGGATAAACTTGCCCTGATTGCGCTGGGTGTAATATAGCGTGTGGCGCATCGCGTCATTGACGACATAGGCGGCGCTGTTGATGACTGCATAGCTGCCATCTACCTGACGCTGCACGCTGTAGGTGTTGTAGCCACCGGTGGGCTGGTATTTACCGGTCACCACATCCCACTGATAGATCTCATACTGGGCATCGGCTGCGATCTGGCAGCCGGTTTCGCTATCGGTTTTCTTGAGGTTGACCTGCAAACTCCACTCGTCATTTTTCATAACATAGTCGTTGTTTGTGTTTGCAGGCACCGAGATCGTCTGGCTGCTGCCATTGCTGCCCCAGTACTTGCCGAATCCATACGGTACTGTGATTTCCTCATAGCGGAACTGGATGCTTCCCAGCTGCGCTTTGGCCGCTGCTATAGCATTGTTGACAGCGTTCTGGGCCTCACCCTGCAATTCCGCAATGGCGGCGTCGCGGGCACTGTTGGCGGCCGCATCAGCAGCCTCCTGCGTGGTGAAAGGACCAACCTGTCCATTGCGAGTGCCCGATGTTTTGGTAACGGCATAGTGCAGACTCCAGCTTGCACTGGCATCACCACCATTCTTCTGGTAGTTGTCATCGGCGGTATGACCGCTGGTGGTTACGGTCTGTTTGCTTGCCGGGCTGACAGACCAGCTGCCGCCGTCAATGCTGCCGGATTTGGTAATGGGTTCGATCTCAATGGTCGCGCCGTCCACTTTTTCCTGTGTTTTCAGCTGGATCTTATCCGCGCGGATTCCATAGGAAAAATCAAAACTTCCGCTGGCGGTCTGAGCCGGTGCCTCCCAGCTGGCGTAGTATTCCTGCACAACAGGTTCCGGCTCAGGTTCTTCCTCACCGATCTCAGGACCAATCAAGGCAACGGTCTGCCACCCTGCGCGACCGGGATTATAGATGTAGGTGTAATATCCGCGGGCGGAGGCATAGGTTTCGACGCCGTTCAGCAGCTCGTCGGCAGAGGCAAGATAGATTTCCGCGGCAGTGCTTTCGGGGAAGTTTTCGATAATATACATCTGTACATCGTCATAAATTGATGCACAGAAATCCAAAAGAGAGGTTTCTTCACCCTCGTCCGCGGAAAAAACTGCGGGCAGATCCTCTGCATCGCTCAAAGCGAGCTGGTTCAAGCCGCCCCAGATGCGAATCTGGTTGCCGTAGTGGTCGCCGGGGATGCACTGGTCTGCGTTGACCGTGGAAGTGTTCACATAGGTGTATGTCGGGCATCCTGCAGGCTGACCGTTGGCACCGTGGGTGCAGCAGTAGGCGGGTTCGCCGTTGAACCAAATCAGCCAAGTGCCGTTGACCTTGGCAACCTTGGTGATCTTGCCGCTGGTCACCGCAGGGGTGGGGCGCTCAGCAAAGGCGGCAATTTCACTGTCAGGGAAGGGGTACTCGGCAGTCGCATTGCGGTCGATGGTCACCTGCAAGGTTTTGGTCAGGGTGCTGCCGTCCGGCGCGGTGTAAACCAGCTGTACGGTAAAATCCGCATCCGCCTGCACATACACGCCCAGCACAGCAGCGGAAGTTTCGCTGTATTCATTGTGCAGCAGGCTTTCAGCATCCTCGGCGGGTGCGCCGTAGTAGTCCAGCAGGGTCACACCGTCCGGCAGAACCAGATCGAGCGTGCTGCCGTCGGCGGGATACTCCACCTGCGCCATAATGGGAACAATGGCATAGTCTGTGCCGTCCAACAGGGGCGCGGCCATGGTAAGACCGTCATTGTCCAGTGCAGCGGCGGTCAGATAGCTGTCGCTGGTTTCTTCCAGTTGGCTTTCGGGCCACTCGCAAATGCCGATTTTGGTTTCACCGGTGGCAACCGGCAGACCCTCGCTGCCGATATAGGAACCAATGGGTGCGTTGGGGAGGTCGGTGTACAGTTCCGCGCCGACAACGGCAGCAGAGATTTCTTCTTCAGCGGGCTGCTCTTCTGCCGTTTCCGGGGTAGCTTCGGTTACATCCTCGCCGGGGTCGGGGCTGCTCTCGTCGGTCTGGCCGTTGTCTGTTTCAGACGGCTCGGTCTGCTGCTCCATCTGCACGGTTTCCTCGGTGGGCTGCGGTGTGGGTCCCTCCGCAAACGCTGCACCGGGCAGCATGGAGCAGAGCATTACCGCCGCCGCAAACAGCGCGGTAACGCGATGCTTCAATTTGTAATGTGTTTCTTTCATTGTGAAATCCTTTCAAAACAGAGATTTTTTCACGAAAAAAAGCGCCTGCAAAATGCAGACGCTGCGGTTATCTTTCGGGGGTATCCTGAACGGGCTGGGCTTTGGCTTTTTCAAATTTTCGCACTTGGTTTACAAAACCGTCCAATAGGCAGGTATGCGCTTGTAGGTCAGCGTAGTAACAGGAACGGTCAAATCCACGGCGATCCATATCTTTGATCGTGCGAATGGAATTTGCCCATTTTCTATTTGTGCGCGAAATGCGACCATCTCCATCACGGGTTTGAATGGCCGCTGCCAACACATATTTTGTGCGCTCCAAACCATAGTCCGCCACTACCTGTTCAACAGCGCCAGCGCCCAGCCGCATACCATCAAAGCGCTGTGCAAGCGCTGCGTCAATCTCGTCCCGACACCTTTCATTCAAGTGGCAAGACGCATGGTACTGCTGCAATTCGCCGTGTTCGCGGGCATAAGTGACGGACTGTCGATATACTTTGGGTGGATTCTGCTGCTGCTCCTTTTTCAGCAAGTCATCTGCACGGTCTTCCACGCACTGAGCCACAATGCTCATATAATCGGTTTCCAGCTTGGAAAAATCCTTATACACATCCGCCAGCGGCGCGGGAGATTTCAGCAGCGCCCGCACCTGTGCAGGGGCGAGGTTCATTTCTTCCGTTGCAAGAATAATGTCCTCACGGACGCTGTACTCGTAGGCGTGGTGTAGAATTTCTTCTGGCGGCTGTGCGGTCAGCCATAGGCAATAGGCGCTCTGCTCCACCCGCATTTTTTCGCAGAGCTGCTCCTGCAGGGTCATTCTTTTACCTCGCACACCAAAGAATTGGTTTCCAGCACATGACGCCAAAAATCGACCTGCCTGTCATAAGACATATTTTCATAGCAGACATCAATCAGCGTTGCATACAGCTTTTCCTCATCTTCAGGGGAAATGGCAAGAGAAATATTGTTTTGCGAACAATAGCACAGGTAATCAACAAGGTCGCCCATAGTATCTGCACCGCTGTTCTCCAACAATTCTTCCCACTCGTGCGGAAAATCGAGATCTTCCAGCACAATATCCACCGTGTCGTCACACATAGGAATGCTTACGGTTACTTCCTCTCCCGGATGCGGGCTGAAACAGTCCAAAATAGGTAAACAGCCGGAACTCCCGGCTGCATCTGCCAGCGTGTTTGCCAGCAGACTCATCATTTCATCGTGCGTCATAAAATCCTCCGAAGCAGATAAGATTCCACAAAAATTACGACTGCATACTGAATAAATTACTTCGTGTATGCAAATCATTCAACATCTCTCCATTCCAAGGAGTTGTTTTCAAGCATATCTTCCCAAAATGCCATCTTGCCGTCCATGTCCATATTTTCATAGCAGATTTTGAGCAATGCAGTAAAAAGAACATCATCGGCACTTGAATTTTCGGATTTGTTTTTGTTCAGATAATCGGCAACATCTCCGATCGTTTCAGCACCGATTTTTTTCAGTAACGGTTCGCACTCTTCCGGCCAGATTTCGCTGCCCACCGGCATGATGCGCATAACAGCGTCAACAGGATACTCCATGCGAATTTTATCTTCCTCGCACTGTGAGAAACCGTCTATAACGCTAATACAGCCCTCATACCTTGCCTTTGTAAGCAGGGTCAACGCTAATTCTTCAATAAGTTCGTCATAAATCATGTTTTCCTCCAATAGAAAAAGCGCCCACAAAAGTGAGCGCCCAGATAAAATATTCGGTTATGAGAACATCGGCAAACTGCCGTTTGCTGCATCTGTTTTCAGAATGGTGATCCAGTTGCTTTTGCCGTAGAGAAACCGCACGATATGCACGGTTTGCGTGGCATCGTCCACCGTATAGAACGCAAGGTAGTTCATAACGATGGTGAAGCGGATTCCCCATAAGGAAAGCAGTTTGTCGGAAACGACTTCAAATTTGTGCGGGAATTCTGCCAGTGCTCCGATTTTTTCGTCGGCCACATCCAACAGCTTATCGGCGGCAGTTGGATTTTTCAGTACAAGGTCGATATAGTCGTAGGCGTTCGCCATATCGCGCTCGGCGGCTTGGGTGACATGAATGTTGTATTTCATCTGCGCTCCCTGCGGTGGCGCAAATCAGCCATAACATCGGCAAAGGGGCGCGTGTTCCCGGCTTCCACGTCGGCAAGGCCCTCTTGCAGCTTGCTGTACAGTTCAATGCGGCCCGCCATTTCCTCGTAGGTTTCCATGCTCATAACGGCAAGGTCGCCCTTACCGTTTTTGGTAATAAAGACCGGCTCGTTGTAGGCATGGCAGTAAGAGGAAATGTCATTGTAGTTGTTTCTCAAATCTGCGCTGGAACGAATGTTCGGCATAGATAGCACCTCTCTTTCATACAGAAATTATATCATAATTTATGTACGAAAACAAGTAGGAGTTTTAGTTGAATGTGACAGTCCAGTAGGTATACTGCCCCTCGGCGGTGGAGCAAAACCAACAGCCGACACCCATGCTCGTAAAGCTGGCGTTGGTGATGTTGGCATAGTGGGCAGGACTGTTCTGCCAATAGCTGCATACGCTGCTGGCCGAGCCGATAGGACCGGCTGCGCAGATTTCGCTGCGGGTGGTCATGCCGCTGTGGTCGAACGCACCGCCCGCGACAAAGCTCTCGCAACGGGCATCTGCCGCCGCGCTCAATCCGCCGTCCATTGCCAGAGGGGAAAGTCCCGACGCCGCACGGATGGCGTTGATGTTCTCCTGCACGGCCCAGTATGCGCTGTTGCTGCTGTCGATGCTCCACCATTGCTCCGTACCGTCTGCAAGGTCGAACGGCACCGCACCATAACTCGTACTAATCCGTGCCGGAGTGGCGGCTACGGTTTCCTCCACCGGGGCTTGCGTGGGTTCTGCGGTGGGGACTGCCGTAGGCTCTGCTGTCGGCGCGGGCGTGGGGGCCTGTGTCGGTTCGGGTGTCGGCTCAAGGGTTGCTGTCTGCGCAGGTTCGGCAGTTGCAGCAGCTTCCACCGGCTGCGCAGTTTCTTCGGTGGCCGGTGAGATTTCCACCAGTGCAGCTGGTTCAGCCGCAAGAGTTTCATCCGCTGCCGCTGCACACCCGGACAGCGCCAATACCATGCCCAATGCAACAATAGATTTTTTCATAAAAACTACTCCTTTCATCCTTGGGGTGGTCGCGTATACGATTGGTCTTTCTGCCTTTAATCATAAAATTTATCGTTCCTCCTGTCCACGCTGTCGATTGTCGGTCTGACACTGTTGTTCCGGCTCGGTGTCGGTCACAATGTCTTTGTCGTTCATGTTCAGCAGTCCCTCCAGCACCGCAAGACGCTTACTCTTTTCAGTCAGTTCCGTTGCCTGTGGAAATGGCCGCTTGACTTCTTCCTCGGCGCTGGCAAGCTGCTGTTCCAACTGGATTTGCATATTGCGGGTCTTTTCAATGCTCGGTTCAATACCATTTGCCAAATTGGAAAGGCGTGTCAGATTGCCTAGCACATCAGCTCCCAGCTGAGTGCTATATGTACCAGAGCCAGCCAATCTTGCATGGTACTCGTTGCCAAAAGGCAGATGTTGGATTTGCAGTTCCATACCCTTGAAATACCCGATAGGTACGGGCTTTTCGCTATTCAGTGCCAAGCCCAGCAGACCTAACAGGGCTTTCCCCGCAGGTTCTTTTTCGTAGTAAACTTTCTTTTCCAACTGGATACAGAAAACATCTTTGCCGTCCACATCCACTACGGAGTGTTCCTTTACGGTGGCGGCGTCTACCGTGGCATTTTCAATCTGTTCTTTGCATTTTCGGATTTCAGCCGGGAAGCCGATGGCAATTTTATTTTCCAGTTCATAACGCTGGCTGTCATGGGCAGCTTTCAGTGTTTTAAGACGGGTCAACTGCACGTCCAAGTCCATCTTTTCCTTGATAAGCGGATTGCCAGCCGCCAATGCCTTTACCTCGGCGTAGGACAGTGCAGCCTCGTCCATATCATCGCAGCTGCGAGCCGGAGATTTTGAGGTCATGATCTGCCCGATGAATTTCTGCTTATTCTCGATAAGCTGCCACGAGTAGGCATCAAATGTACCTTCGGTGACATAACGGAAAACATAGACCTCCTTATTTTCATTGCCCTGTCGCAATATTCTGCCCTCACGCTGCTCAATATCAGATGGCCGCCACGGTACATCCAGATGGTGCAACGCAATCAACCGCTTTTGGACATTGGTTCCGGCTCCCATTTTGGCGGTGCTGCCCATCAGCACGCGAACTGCGCCGCTGCGAACTTTTCCGAAAAGTTCCGTCTTGCGGGCATCGGTGTTCGCTTCATGGATGAAGGCAATTTCTGTTTCGGGGATTCCGCGCTCGATCAGCTTTGCTTTCATGTCATCGTAGACATTGAAAACGCCCGCTTTGGGCGTAGACAGTGGCGATAGGTAAGATTTTGATGTTATCTCCAACTTTTCCCCCGCCCTAAAC
>OGXR01000355.1_pt1 | contig 36522 bp, 23 predicted proteins | sample 1576331 | NCBI WGS metagenome assembly OGXR01 (sample SAMEA3541473, study PRJEB24748) | human gut metagenome | biome: human gut; feature: human-associated habitat; material: faeces | place: China | collected 2012 | reverse complement strand
GGACGCGGCAATGGACTTGGATAACGAAGATAAGATCCGTATCGGCGTTATTTTCGCTTCAGGTATCGGTGGTATCAAGACATTTGACGAGGAAGTATTGAGTTATGCGAAGATCAAGGATACGATCGGTCCGAAGTTTAACCCGTTCTTCATCCCGAAAATGATCTCGGATATCGCGGCTGGACATATTTCCATGCTTTATGGATTCCACGGCCCGAACTTTGCGACCGTCTCAGCTTGTGCATCTTCTACAAACGCTATCAGTGACGCATTCAATTATATCCGTTTAGGCAAGGCTAACGTCATCATCACCGGTGGAGCGGAAGCTGCTGTTTCTGAATCGGGTGTAGGTGGATTCAACTCCATGAATGCGTTATCGACACGTAATGATTCTCCCGAGACCGCATCTCGCCCGTTCAGCGCTAGCCGTGACGGATTCGTGATGGGTGAAGGTGGAGCTTGCTTGGTATTGGAAGAAATGGAGCACGCATTGGCTCGTGGCGCTAAAATATATTGCGAGATCGCTGGAACCGGAATGTCTGCCGATGCTTATCACTTGACCGCTTCTCATCCGGATGGTTTAGGAGCGAAGCTGGTTATGCGCAACGCATTGGAAGACGCGGGAATGACTCCGGAAGATATTGATTACATCAATGTTCATGGAACATCGACTCCCGTAGGCGATATCTCAGAGGTTAAGGCGATCAAAGATGTGTTCGGAGAACATGCTTATCAACTGAATATCAGTTCTACAAAGTCAATGACCGGTCACTTGCTTGGTGCTGCCGGAGCGGTAGAGGCGATCCTGTGTATTATGGCTATAAACGATGGTATTATCCCGCCGACCATTAACCATGCGGAAGGCGACGATGATCCTGAAATAGATTATAAACTGAATTTCACATTCAATAAGGCTCAAAAGAGAGAAGTGAAAGCCGCTTTATCGAATACGTTTGGTTTCGGTGGACACAACGCTTGCGCCATTGTTAAAAAATTCGTGAAATAACGTGTTTAGAAAGCTATACAAACAGCTACATAAAAGAATAAGGCTCCTGCATAATAAAGGTAGGGAGCCTTATTTGTCTTTATCAAAGATTCTAGGTTTTTATCCGGATAATCTCCAGATTTACGAGCAGGCCTTGTTGCATAAATCATCATCGGTAGAGACGGATGATGGTAAATGGCTTAACAATGAGCGTCTTGAATTTTTAGGAGATGGAATTTTGGATGCGGCGGTCGACGATATTGTCTATAAGCGCTACCCAAATAAGCGGGAAGGCTTTTTGACAAACACACGCTCCAAGATCGTACAACGGGAAACGATGAATAAGGTCGCCGTACAACTCGGCCTCGATCAAATGGTAGTCTATTCAACCAAGATAAACTCTCATAACAATCATATGTATGGTAATGCGCTCGAGGCTTTGATCGGCGCTATTTATCTGGATCAAGGTTATGACGTTTGTTATAAGTTTATCCGTGACGTGATGATAGAAAAGTACGAAATGAAGGTCACGCCCGACATCGCGGCGCCGATCATGGCGAAAGCCGCCATGTACCACGGGGTGCGGCGGTTGCCGGTGAAGAAGCCGGCGTTGTCGGCACGGCGGCCCGAGGCCCATGCGACGGCGAAAAGGACGGCTATGTAGCCCAGGACGGTGGCGGTAACGGCGGCAGGAGTCATAACTTGTATTTGGGTTCGAATTACAAAGGTATAAAAAAAGACGGACACGAAGGCGGGTAGGCGCGGATTTTATAAACCCGAAAACAGGATGCGGAAGATCGTATGTCTTATTGGATTTCCGGAAAAAACAGTTATTTTTGCTACTAATTATACATCAAACCCTTAAACGATATGGCATTTCTCAAAGAATTCAAGGAGTTCGCCCTCAAAGGCAACGTAATGGACATGGCCGTCGGCGTGATCATCGGCGGCGCGTTCGGCAAAATCGTATCGTCGCTCGTGAACGACATCCTGATGCCGCCCATCGGCGCGCTGATCGGAAACACCGACTTCTCGCAGCTGCGGCTCGACATCTCGAAAGTCCGCGACGTGACGTCGAACGCCATGCACTCCGTGGGCGACATGGTGACCGGAGGAGGCGATCCCGCGCAGGCTGCCGCAGCGGCAGAACCGATCTACTGGAACTACGGCGCATTCATCCAGCAGTGCGTGGATTTCACGATCCTGGCGCTCTGCGTGTTCCTGATGGTCAAGCTGATGAACCGGCTGATGAAGAAAAAGGAAGAGGCTCCGGCTCCCGCTCCCGAACCGCCCGCACCGACGAAGGAGGAGCTGCTGCTCACCGAAATCCGCGACCTGCTGAAAGAGCAGAAGAAATAAGCGGGAAAATCCCGGAACCAAACAGCCCGGCTTTTTGAGGCCGGGATATTTTCTTATATTTGTTTTCACCTTACTTGATTAGTTTGCAGAGGCATACAACCAACTAACTATAATTTATGATATGAACATTCCTTCGATTTTCTGGATCGTGCCTGCCGCGTCCGTCGTCGCCCTGTCCTTCGCATGGGCGTTTTACCGCCTGATGAAGCGCGAGGACGAGGGTACGCCGCGCATGCGCGAGATCGCCGCGCACGTGCGCAAGGGCGCCATGGCCTACCTGCGCCAGCAGTACAAGGTCGTCGGCATCGTCTTCGCGGTGCTGGCGCTGTTTTTCGCCTGGCTGGCCTACGGCGCCGGGGTGCAGAACGGCTGGGTTCCCTTCGCCTTCATCACCGGCGGCTTTTTCTCGGGGCTTGCGGGCTACTTCGGCATGAAGACCGCGACCTACGCTTCGGCCCGTACGGCCAATGCCGCGCGGCAGTCGCTGGACCGCGGCCTGAAGGTCGCATTCCGCAGCGGTGCGGTGATGGGACTGGTGGTCGTGGGCCTCGGCCTGCTCGACATTTCGTTCTGGTACGTCATTCTGAACCATTTCGTCGAGGTCGCCGGGCCGCAGAAGCTCGTGGTCATCACCACGACGATGCTGACCTTCGGCATGGGCGCCTCGACGCAGGCTCTGTTCGCGCGTGTCGGCGGCGGCATCTACACCAAGGCGGCCGACGTGGGCGCCGACCTGGTGGGCAAGGTCGAAGCGGGCATCCCCGAGGACGATCCGCGCAATCCCGCGACCATCGCCGACAACGTGGGCGACAACGTGGGCGACGTGGCCGGCATGGGCGCCGACCTTTACGAGAGCTACTGCGGTTCGATCCTCGCCACGGCGGCGCTGGGCGCCGCGGCCTTCTCCTCGGCCGGTTCCGAGGCGTTGCAGATCAAGGCCGTGATGGCCCCGATGCTGATCGCCGCGGTGGGCATCCTGCTCTCGATCCTCGGCATCTTCCTCGTGCGCACGAAGGAGGGGGCCACGATGCGCGAACTGCTCCGTTCGCTGGGCGTGGGCGTCAATTTCAGCTCGCTACTGATCGCCGCCGCCACGTTCGGCATCCTCTGCCTGCTGGGCGTCGAGAACTGGGTCGGACTCTCGTTCTCGGTCATCACGGGCCTCGTGGCGGGCATCGTCATCGGGCAGGCCACGGAATACTTCACCTCCCATTCTTATAAACCGACGCAGAAGATCGCCGGGAGCGCCCAGACAGGCCCTGCGACGGTCATCATCGCCGGCATCGGCTCGGGAATGATCTCCACGGCCATCCCCGTCGTGACGATCGGCGTGGCGATCATCCTTGCCTACCTCTGCGCCATCGGCTTCGACATCGAGAACATGATGGCTCCGCAGAACATGTCGATGGGTCTCTACGGCATCGGCATTGCGGCCGTGGGCATGCTCTCGACGCTGGGCATCACGCTGGCCACGGACGCCTACGGCCCTATCGCCGACAATGCGGGCGGCAATGCCGAGATGAGCGGCCTCGGCCCCGAGGTCCGCAAACGCACCGACGCGCTCGACGCGCTGGGCAACACCACGGCCGCCACGGGCAAGGGCTTCGCCATCGGATCGGCGGCCCTGACGGCCCTCGCGCTGCTGGCTTCCTATATCGAGGAGATCCGCATCGGTCTGATCCACAACGGGGTGACGATGCTCGAAATGTCCGACGGGACGATGCGCTTCGTGCAGGACGCCTCGATTCTCGATTTCATGGAATATTACCGCGTGTCGCTGATGAACCCCACGGTGCTGATCGGCGTCTTCATCGGCGCGATGATGTCGTTCCTCTTCTGCGGGCTGACGATGAACGCCGTGGGCCGCGCCGCGCAGAGCATGGTCGAGGAGGTGCGCCGCCAGTTCCGCGAGATCAAGGGCATCCTCACGGGCGAGGGAACGCCCGACTACGCGCGCTGCGTCGCCATTTCGACCCGCGGTGCGCAGCGTGAGATGCTGTTTCCGAGCCTGCTGGCCATCGCCGCTCCGGTCGTTGTCGGACTGGTATTCGGGGTGGCGGGCGTAATGGGCCTTCTGGTCGGCGGATTGAGTTCCGGTTTCGTGCTGGCGGTCTTCATGGCCAATGCCGGGGGCGCCTGGGACAATGCCAAGAAGATGGTCGAGGAGGGGCACTTCGGCGGCAAGGGTTCCGACTGCCACCGGGCCACGGTCGTGGGCGATACGGTCGGCGATCCCTTCAAGGATACGTCGGGTCCGTCGCTCAACATTCTCATCAAACTGATGTCGATGGTCGCGATCGTGATGGCGGGGCTTACGGTCGCCTTCCATTTATTCTGATTTTATAGGGCATCTTCGCACTTGCGCTCGCAGGGCACGAATGGGACGTATTCCGATACTACCCATCCGTGCCCCGCTTCGTTTAAGCACAAATCTGCGTCTCCAAAATCGAATAAAGTCTTTTGTCCTTTTATTTTTTCGACGTTCCGCTTTCGAGGATCGAGACGATGGAGTAGAGCGTGAAACAGATGGCGCCGAATCCCGACAGCACACGCGCCGGGACGAAGAATTTGGCCTGGAATGCGGCCTCCTCGTAGAGGAACGCCGCCAGGAACAGGCATGCCAGCGCCGTCAGCACGGGGATGATCGGAATGCGGTTGGCCAGCGGGAAGTCGGCGTGCCAGATTTTCGCCAGCAGAATCACCTTGCTCGAAATGCTCCAGCAGATCAGCGCCAGACCGATCAGCACGAATCCCACGAAGTTGATCGGATGATCCCAATAGGCGAAAATCAGGATCAGCCCCAGCACGAATGCCAGCGAACCCATCGTCAGCACGAGTCCCGTCCATTTGCCTTTCTCGGCCATCGTGTAGCTGCCGCGGGCCTGGCGGGCGATGCTGGCGACCAGCGCGATGAGCGACGTGCAGACGCAGGCGATTCCGAACATCACGCTCCCGGCGACGATGTGTGCCGGAAGCGTTCCGCGCACATAGAGCAGGATGCACCAGACCCAGGCGATGGCGGCGATTGCCGAGACGATGAAGATCAGCAGCGACGACTCGGCGCGGGTGAATCCGGCCGGGTTGACCGAGAAGGAGTCGTCGGCGGAGTTTTTGGGAATCAGGCTGAAGCGTGTCGACGAGGTCGCCGCCGTGGCCACGCAGGCCGTGATCAGTCCCAGTCCGCAGACGACGTGTCCGGTGACCAGCGCGCCGGGCCAGTGCGAGGCGATGATGAATGCGCCGCTGATGAGCGTCAGCACGGCGAACGTGTAGCCGATCGCCGGGAAGAGGTACTTCGCCGCCGCCGTGTAGGTCCCGATGATCTGGCGGATGATCGTTGCGGCGGTGCAGTAGAGCGCGATGCAGATGGACCCGAGGTAGAAGACGACGGGACCTGCCGTCAGACGAGCCGCGTCGGTTCCGGCCGCGAAAATATAGGCTCCGTAAGCGAAGCAGAAGGCGGCCATTGCGAGCGGAATGGTGCGGAAAAGGATGCTTATACCGTGATTCATAGGCTTGATTGTTTTCCGGACACCCTGCAAATCCCGCACCAACAAAATTTTTCGTATCTTTGGGGGCGTAACGATCCTTTTACCAGTCGGAAGGTTTTACGGAGTTGTGCGCGATTTTGTGTTGCGCCCCATTCGACTTTTTAGTATCTTTGTCCCTATGAAAAACATCGTTTTTGACCTTGGCGGAGTTCTTTTCGCCCGTGATAAAAGCAAGTGCACCCCCGAACTGCTCGAATTTTTCAGTTTTCTCCGCGCCCCGCGCATGCCGCTCTTCTGGGAGGAGTACGACCGCGGCACGTCGACGCTCGAAGAGGTGACCGCCACCATCAGCGGGATGACCGGCCGTCCCGTGGAGACCTGTGCCGCCGTCCTTCGGCTGGCCGTCGACCTGCAGGAACCCGTGAAGCCGACCGAACGGCTCGTCGGCGACCTGAAAGCGGCGGGCTACCGGCTCTACGTGCTTTCGAACATGTCGCGCGAGTTCATCGACTTCCTGCGCCGCTTCCCCGTCTACGGGCTTTTCGACGGCGAGGTGGTCTCCTGCGAGGAGCACACCGTGAAACCCGAGCCGCGCATCTACGAGATTCTGCTCGAACGCTATGGCCTGACCCCCTCCGAGACGCTTTTCATCGACGACCGGGAGATGAACATCGAGGCGGCCGCCGCTCTGGGCATTCACGGCTTCGTCTTCGATCACCGCGATCCCGACGCGGCGTGCGACGCCCTGCGCCGGCGGTTGTTGCAATCGGACTGCATATAAACAAAAGGAAGAGACCGGCGCAAACCGGTCTCTTCCTTTTTGAGCCTCTTCCGGGAGATTAGTTGAAGGTGTAGCGGATGCTGAACATCGCCGACCAGGTCGAAATCGTGCCGGCGTACTTCGACCATGTGGGTTTGTTGAACGTGTAGGCGCCGTTCTCGTATTTCAGGATGTTGGTCGTACTGATCCGTTTGACGTTGCCCCAGTCGCGGTTGAGCATGTTGGCGATGTTGTTGACATCGAGCCCCAGCGAAATCGTGTTGCGCCGGCCTTTGACGTTGACGTAGAAGTCCTGCGAGAAGCGGAAGTTCAGCATGTGCTGCCAGGGCATCACGGCGCCGCCGCGCTTCGAGTATTCGCCGGTGTGCTTCGAGAGATAGTCGTCGTTCCGGATGAATTTCCAGTACTCCTCCCTGTTCTCGTCCGACGTGAACGGCATGCCGTCGAGTTCCTCGCGGGTCGGAATGTAGATCAGGTTCACCGCGCCGCGGTCGTTCGTCACGGGGTTCTGGTACTTGCCGCTCTGCACGTACATCGTGTAGGAGTAGCGCGAATAGGAGTACGAACCGATATATCCCTGGCGGAACGCCTCGTAGTAAAGCCCGAAGTTCGACGCGCCGCTCTTGTGCGCGAGGCGGTAGCCGACGTTGAGCAGGATGCGGTGGGGCGACACGTAGGATGCGTAACCCAGTTCGGGCACGTTCGAACCGTTCTTGTTGAACGTGTTGGTGCTGAATGCCGAGGTCACCTGGTCGCCGATGCCGTCGATCACGTTCTTGGCGCTCGAATAGGTGTAGGCCGCCGTCAGCGAGAGACCGAAGCCCCAGGTTTTCGACACCTGCGCCGAGACCGAAGCGTAGTAGCCGTCCACGTCGTCGGTGTTGTTGATCAGGTAGGGATTGACGGTCTCGCCGTCCTTATTCCTGATATTGCCGCTTTCCCAATAGGTGCGCGCCTCGGGTTCGCCCGGGAGCCGGATGCCGCCCTCTTTCTCGACCATGCCGAGTTTGGTGACGGTCACCGAGTTGAAGTCCTTGTTGTAGATCCCCTCGATATTGAGGTTGACGTCGCCCGGAAGTTTCAGGTCCAGCGCCAGCGAGCTTTTCCACGTCGAAGGCATTTTGAGGTTCTTGTCCAGAATGGTCGGCTGCGTGTTGGCCGCCAGGTCATGTCCCTTGTAGGTTCCCTTGTACACGTCTTCCAGCATGTCTTTGACATTGGTGTGGAATTTGGGCATGTTGTCGCCCTTTTCGTTTCTGTAAAGCGTCAGTCCGTTCTGGATGGTGTTGCTGTTTCCGGCCACCGATACGAGCCATACGAACGGCAGGCGGCCGTTGAACACGCCCGTACCTCCGCGGAGGATATACTTGCGCTCGCCGGTCATGTCCCAGTTGAAGCCCACGCGGGGAGCCACCGACAGACGCGCCTTGGGCATGTCCGAGGTCTTGTAGCCGCCGTGTTCCGCGAAGATCTCCGTAAAGTCCTTATTTTCGTTGCCCGAGATCGACGGATAGACCGGAACCTCGAAACGCACTCCGACCGTCGCTTTGAAACGATCGCTTACGTTGATCTCGTCCTGCAGGTAGACCGAGTACTGCATGTGGGAGAACTGGGGGAACGCCTGCGAAAGGTCGTCGTTGTTGCCGTGTGCGATGCGGAACGCCAGCGGGGCCTTGTCGTTCTTGAAGTCGTCCCAGCTCTCGTAGACATAGTATCCCGCGCCGCCCTGCAAGTAGCCGTTCGTGGTCAGGTTGTGCTCGAACTGCAAACCGGCCACCAGCCGGTGCTTGCCCAGCGTGTAGCCGATCTCGTCGGTTAGGATGTGCGTCGACACTTCGCGCAGGTTGCCTTCGGTGAAGGGATCGAGTCCGAACGAGGCGTACAGGGCGCTCGCGCCGTTCTCGGCAGGCTCCAGAATGTCCACCGTCGGAAAGATGCCGCCGTCGTAGCTGCGCGGCTCGTACTGGTGCGAATAGGTGTAGCGCAGCGTGTTCGTCAGGCGGCTGTCCATGAAGCGGGAGTTGAGTTCGGCGGCCACCGACGTGAAGTTCTGCTCCTGATAGTAGCGCGAATTTCCGAAATACATGGCGTAGACCGAGGTGCGGCCGTAAACGTCCTTGTCGTACACTTTGCCGGCGTTGAGCGGCGAAATGGACGACGACGGGGCCGACGAATACTTGTTCTGCGTCCGGCTGAACCGCACGTTCAGCGCGTGGTTGCGGTTGATGTTCCAGTCCACGCGTGCCATGAGCTTGTAGCCGGGCGTCTTCACCGAATAGTTCTGGTAGGCGCCGGGGTTGTAGCCGTAGTTGTCGATCAGGAACCGGCTCATCTCGTCGAGTTTCGCGGTCGTCGGGCGGTTGTATTGCAGGGCTTTGCCGAAATCCTGGCTTTCGCTCGTGCGGGCCAGCCGGGAGTTGCCCGGCGTGGTGTTCCACTCACGCTCGAAGTTGGCGAACACGAAGAGCTTGTTCCTGACGATCGGGGCGCCGACGCTGAATCCGAGCGTGTTGTTCCGCATCTCGCTCAGCGACAGTTTGCCGCCGTCGTATTTGTCGCCCTGGAGCTGGTCGCTCTTGGAGTAGAGGTAGGCCGAGACCTTCAGGTCGTTGGTTCCCGACTTGGTGACGGCGTTGATCGCTCCGCCCGTGAATCCGCTCTGGCGCACGTCGAAGGGGGTTATCGACACCGATACCTGCTCCAGCGCGTCGAGCGAAATGGGCGAACCGCCTGCGGGCAGGTTGCCGCCGATGCCGAACATGTTGTTGAACGCCGCGCCGTCGACCGTCACGTACGACTGGCGGTAGTTGCCGCCGCCGATGGCCAGTCCCGAGGTGGTCGACGAGGCCTGCGGCGTGAGGCGCATGATGTCGTTCATGCTGCGGTTGACCGTAGGCATCAGTTCGATCTGCTCGTTGGAGATGCTGGTGACCGCCCCTGCGCGGTTGACGTTCATCGAACTGTTCTTGCCGTCGGCCGTGATGACCACGGCTTCGAGCTCCTGGCTGTCTTTGAGGAAAGCGTCGCGCTTGAGGGTCTGGCCCAGCGACAGCATCAGTCCCGGGAATTCGACGCTCTGGCAGCCCACGAACGAGAAGGTCACCGTGTAGGGACCTCCCGTGCGCAGTCCTTGCAGGTTGTAGCCGCCGTTCTTGTCGCTCACGGCGCCGTACTGCGTGCCTGAAGGGGTGTGCACGGCGATGACCGTGGCGCCGGCGAGCGGCTGTCCGTCGGCGTCGGTCACCGTGCCGTTCATTCCCGAAGTCGTCACCTGCGCATCGGCTGCGCAAAATGCGAAGACCGAGAGCATGAGAAGGAAAAATTTCTTCATAAACGTTGGTTTTTGTGAATAAGGGATTTTTTTGGGTTTCGTTGTAGATGGATCGTTTGTTTCCTTTTTCGCGGCGTTTCGGTTTCCGGATTCGGCCGTTTTGAGAAAACGGCGAGAGACATTCCCGTTGCAGGAACATCCCTCGTCAGTCGTATGTGTGTCCTGAAAGAGCTTTTCGCCAATCGTGGGAACTCATTTCCGGGGTGTCTGTGCAGACGATTTCGGCCATTCTTTCCATGACGCAAATATATATCAAATATTTGTGAGCCGCAATAGAATAGCGCAAATTTTCAGTCGACGATATTTCAACATTCCGGCCTCCCGGTCCGGAAGCCTGCGGCACGTTCCTTGCGCGGGGCCGGGGTATGCTTTCGGTGCGTGAAAAATACTGGCGTTATTCGCTTTTCGTGCTTATCGCGGGGCTGGGTCTCACGATCTTCGCCGAGCTGACGCCGTTTCTGGGCGGCTTGCTGGGGGCCGTGACGATCTACGTGCTGCTGCGGCGTCAGATGTGGTTCTTGAGCGAACGGCGGCGGTGGCGGCGGAGCCTTGCGGCGTCGCTGCTGCTCGGCGAGGCGATCTTCTTCTTCCTCGTTCCGATCAGCCTGATCGTCTGGATGGTCGTCGACAAAATCCAGGGCGTGGCCCTCGATCCGCAGTCGGTCATCACGCCCGTCCGGCACGTCGCCGGACTCATCCAGCAGAAAACCGGCTACGACCTCTGGTCCGAGAGCAACCTGCAATCGGTGCTGGGCTACCTTCCCAGGGCGGGGCAGTGGCTCGTGGGCGGCATCGTGAATTTCGCCGTCAACCTCGTCGTGCTGCTCTTCGTGCTCTATTTCATGCTGATCGGGGGCCTGCGCATGGAGACCTACTGCCGCGAAATCCTGCCGTTCGACCGCTGCGCGGCGCGCAGCGTGATGCGCGAAATCCACATGATCGTGCGCTCGAACGCCATCGTCATTCCGCTGCTGGCCGTCTCGCAGGGCGTGGTGGCCTATGTCGGTTACCTGGCCTTCGGCGTTCCCGAGCCGCTTTTCTGGGGCGTGCTGACCTGCTTCGCCACGATTCTGCCCATCGTCGGCACGGCCCTCGTGTGGCTGCCGCTGGCGGCCTACATGAGCCTCGACGGCAACTGGGGGCAGGGCGTCGGGCTGGTGATGTACGGCACGCTGGTCGTCACGCAGGTGGACAACCTCGTGCGGATGGTCATGCAGAAGAAGATGGCCGACGTGCACCCGCTCATCACCATTTTCGGGGTCTTCATCGGTCTGTCGCTCTTCGGCTTTATGGGCGTCATCTTCGGGCCGCTGATGCTGGCGATGTTTGTCTTCTGCGTCAATGTCTTCAAACGCAGATACCTCGACGGGCTTCCCGACCGGGAACTGTTCCAGCCCGGCGGCAGATCGGGCGGATGATCGTTCTGTTTCCCGTCTTTTTTACGGAAAGAAAGCGGCCGGGGCGTTTTTCCTGAAAATTCCCCGGAAAAAAGTTGCATATTCGTGAGGGTTTATTACCTTTGTTATTCGAATAACAATGGATTCGTGCCAAAGAACCCTTAAATGATATTATAAAATGGCGAGAAATCTCAAAATCAGAGACCTTACGTTGCGTGACGGCCAGCAGTCGTCCTTCGCGACGCGTATGAACCAGGAGCAGATCGACCGCTGCCTGCCGTTCTACAAAGATGCCAATTTCTATGCGATGGAGGTGTGGGGCGGCGCCGTCCCCGACTCGGTGATGCGTTATCTCGACGAGAATCCGTGGACGCGCCTCGAAACCATCCACAAGGCAGTGGGCGATGTCTCGAAACTCACGGCCCTTTCGCGCGGCCGCAACCTGTTCGGCTACTCGCCCTATACGGACGAAATCATCGACGGCTTCTGCCGCAACTCGATCCGGAGCGGTTTGGGCATCATGCGGATCTTCGACGCCCTGAACGACGTCGACAACGTGAAATCGACCGTCAAATACGTCAAGCAGTACGGCGGCATCGCCGACTGTGCGGTTTGCTACACCGTGGACCCGAAATACCCCGAACCGGGTTTCTGGGCCAGGCTGACGGGCAAATCGGCCCCCAAACCGGTCTTCACCGACGCCTATTTCCTCGACAAGGCCCGCCAGATGGCCGCACTGGGCGCCGACATGATCACCATCAAGGACATGTCGGGGCTGATTCCGCCGCGCCGCGTCGCCACGCTGGTGCGCCTGCTGAAGAAGAACCTTTCGGTTCCCGTCGATTTCCATACCCACTGCACGCCGGGCTACGGACTGGCTTCGGTGCTTTCGGCCATCATCGCCGGGGTCGACGTCGTGGACACCAACTGCTGGTACTTCGCCGAAGGCACGGGCGCCCCGGCCATCGAGCTGATCCATGTTTTCTGCAAGAAGCTGGGCATCGAAACGGGCGTGAACATGGAGGCCGTGGCCAAGATCAACACCCAGCTGCGGGACATCCGCAAGGAGCTGAACCAGTCGGTCTTCGGCGTCGAGAAACCCGAGCCGAAGGCGTTCAACCCGGTGACCGACACGCTTCCCGCCGAGATCGACGCCCTGTTCGACCGGGCGATCGCCGCGGCGCAGCACGACGACGAGAACGCCACGATCGACGCCTGCCGCAAGATCGAGGCCTATTTCGGCTTCCCGGCTCCGAACGAACTGGTGCAGAAGGCCGAGATTCCCGGCGGCATGTATTCGAACATGGTGGCCCAGCTCAAGCAGCTCAAGGCCGAGGAGATCCTGCCCCGCGCCATGGAGCTGATCCCTTCGGTGCGCCTGGCCGCGGGTCTGCCGCCGCTGGTGACCCCCACCTCGCAGATCGTGGGTGCGCAGGCCGTCAACTGCGCCCTCGACGAGAAGGCCGGACGTCCGATGTACACCAACAAGTCGTCGCAGTTCGTGGGCCTCGTGAAGGGCGAGTACGGCAAGACGCCGGTGAAGATCGACCCCGAGTTCCGGTTCAAGATCTGCGGCGTGCGCGAGGAGACTCCCTACGACACCTCGAAATACCAGATGCAGCCCAATCCCGAGCTTCCCGAAGCCGGAGGCGTGAAGCTCGCCGCCGATGAAAAGGAGGTGCTGCTGCTGGAGTTGTTCCCGCTGGTCGCCAAGACGTTCCTGACCAATATGAAGGTGAAGGCCTACGAGGCTTCGAAGCCGGCCGAACCTGCCGCCAAGGCCGGGGAGACGCCCGCCGGAGAGACGCAGGCCGTGATCACGGGCAACGTCGTGACGGCTCCGCTGCCGGGCCGCATCATCGAACTCAAAGTGAAGGTCGGCGACGCGGTGAAGGCCGGACAGGAGGTCGCCGTTCTCGAAGCGATGAAGATGGAGAACGCCATCACGAGCGATTTCGCCGGTACGGTCAAGCAGATTCTGGTCCGTCAGGGGCAGACCGTGGCTACCGACGCCGTTCTGATGGAGATCGAATAACACGATCCATTCTTTCCGGACGCCATTCCGTCCGCAGCGCCCGAATGCGTTGCGGACGGAACTTTTTTTCGGAGGCTTCGGTCGTGATCCCGGACGCTTCCGCGACGATGCTGCCTGCCGCATTGCAGTACGCTGTCCCGAGCGCATCGGCCGCCGCGCCCGGGGCGGACCGGGGCTTGCCGGGGATGTGGAGGACGCCTTGCGGGCCTTGCTTCCGATGCTGCGCGAACGTTCCGACCGGACGTTCCTCCGACCGCCGGCTGAAAATCTGCGGCGTCTTGTGCGACGACATGACCGTCGCGCCCGTGGCGACGGCCACGAGCAATCTGAAACACCTCCGCGAACTGGTCTGACCGGTGCGGCGAGGCTACTCTTCCGGCGTGGGGGCTTCGTCCGTCCGGTCGGTGTAGAGAATTCCGTCGAGATGGTCTGTTTCGTGCTGGAAGATTACGGCCGTGAATCCGTCGATCGTCTCCGTTTTTTCGGCGAACCGCTCGTCGCGGTAGCGCAATACGATCCGTTGCGCCCGCACCACCCTGCCCGCTAATCCCGGAATCGAGAGACATCCTTCCCGTCCCGGGGCGGTTTCGGCCGACGATTCGACGATCTCCGGGTTCAGGTAGAATTCGAACGGCTCTCCGGGCTTGTCGAAACGCTGCACGGCGATCATCCGCCGGAGAATCCCCACCTGCGGGGCGGCGATGCCTACGCCCGTGTTCTGCGGGTCCTGCACCGTCGCGAGCATCCTGCGGCGCAGGACGGCGTAGTCGTCCGTCCGCAGCATCCGCCCGGTCACCGGAGCGGCCTTTTGACGCAGGACGAGCGAGTCGGCCGGGTTTCCGACGGTCAGTATGCGCATGATTTCTCCCTTCCCGGCGTGAATGGTCTCCTCCTCTGCGGCGCTGAACCCTCCGGAGCATCCGGTGAACGCCAGCGTTGCGGCCGCGCAGGCCGCCAGTATCGTTTTCTTTTCCATGATAGCCGCTGTTTCTGTGAATAGGCTTTTTTTTCGGTAATTCGCCCGGTTTTTCTAGGTGAGAAAGTACCCGTTCGCTTCTCCGCGATATAGCTGCGGATTTGTTCGTCCGTAGGACTTTTGCAATTCTCCTCCGGAATATCGCTTCCGACATAGAGGAAGCGGTTCGATGTACGGTCCTTGTTGTAACCCCGCAGGTATTTCTGATAGGCCAGCTTTTTGGTCGGGAGGACGATAATCGTATCGCGCGGTTGATTCAGTGCCAGGGTAGTAGCTCCGATGCCCGGAACGCTTTTCTTGACGATGCCATAGGGCAGGTTGGTGAAAATTCCGCCTAACTTGGCTCTCGGATAAAGCAGCGTCAGACGCATGCACTCTATGCGCTTATGCGTATCGTCTTGATAGATGATTTCATACCGAACCGGATTCTTCTCGTCGTCAAATGTGTTTATGAAAGCTCCGTTGTACATGTAGCTCCGGTAATAGCCTATGCCATCGCAGTAACCGCTGATATTCGGATAAAAGATTTCATAGCGAGGGTCCTCTATCTTTACCGTATTGGCAGGGAGTTTTTCCCGTATAGAGAGTTTGGGTTTGGCCTTGTCGTCATTCATACATGGAACGCCTTTTGAAAAAGACCGCCTACGCTCTCACCATAGGCAGTCATGTAAAGATACAAGATGTTATTGAGATTATCAAGTCGCTATTCGCTAATCGTTCGTTTCCTCCAAAACTTTTTCCAGCCGCCCGATATGATTGCTGATGTTCTTGTTCAGAACTTGCGCATAGGACTGCTGGGTAACTGAAATATTAGAGTGTCCGAACAGTTTGCTCACCACCTCGATAGGCACATCGTTGTAGAGCAGAATAGTCGTGGCAAAGGTTTTCCGGGCCGTGTGGTGCGTCAATTTCTTGTCGATACCTACGACATCCGCAATTTCCCGCAGATAGGAATTGACCTTTTGATTGGAGATGCGCGGCTGGATATAATCGTCCGTACTACCGAATTCCCGGAACCAGGCTATCAGTTTCTCTGCCTGCGGGAGCAACGGAACGGAAACCTCCCGGTCCGTCTTTTGACGAACAAGCGTGATCCAATTCCTGCCGTCAAATCCTTTCGTGATATGCTTCGGTTGCAACGCCTGCGCTTCATGGTGGGCAAGCCCCGTATAGACCGAGAAGAGGTAGATGTTCTTCACCGTTTCCAGACGTTTCTGGGCAAAATGATGATGCTCCAGTTTGTGCAGTTCCTCCTGCGTGAGAAATACCAGCCGTTTACGCTCTTTTAAGGGCCTGTATTCGACGAACGGGTCCTGCTGGATATAGTTGCACTTGAAAGCGAAAGTGACCATCTGACGCACCCGTTGCATGATTTTATTGATGGTGATGGCTTTCAGACCTTGCACTATGAGTGCTTCTTCGAATTGCTTCACAAAGCGATAGTCCACGCTTCGGATGGGAATGTCCTGCATGTTATACGAGGTGCGGATATACCGCTCTACATGGGCGAAAACCTCCCGGAATTTTTGCAATGTGGCAGGTGAATACTCTTTGCCTACGAGTTGCTCCATCTTGTTCAGACGCTCCCGGAAAATCCCGCACAACGTATGTTCCTCCACCGTCTTGTGCTTGTAGATCGAGTAGATTTCAGCCAGCGAGACATTCCCGTCAGCTTCGTACAATTTACGCTCTATACCTTTGAGTTCGATAGTGATATCCTGCAAACGGCGGTTAATCAGTACGGCATCTTCCGAGGTTCCATGGACACATTGAGCGTCTTTGTCCCACAAGTCAGGTGTTACATAAAGTCCCGTCGAAAATTGCTGGCGTTCTGCACCGTCAGTCGTTAACTTGCAGTAAATCGGGGCTGTACCCCGTCGGTTTTTCTTAAATTCGTAAAGATAATAGGTGATTCTCAGTATTTCAACCATAGTCAGCAGATCGTTTTCATAACCCGCTGGAATACTTTTCATTACAAGTCTGGAATACAACTTTTGCCCGAAAGCGAATTGTATTCCAACGAACCCCTAAAATGCCCCGATTTTGGCTGATTATTAAAATATCTTAAAATATGGCAATTTTGCTTAATTGCTGATTATAAGATGTTTAACTATCTTGCAGGGCATAAAAATAGGGGTCAGATTTTGCAATCTAACCCCTTCCGTAGCGGGTCCGAGACTTGAACTCGGGACCTCATGATTATGAATCATGCGCTCTAACCAGCTGAGCTAACCCGCCATTGCTGAAAGCGAGTGCAAAGGTAATAGAAATTTTCAATCGTGCAAAATCTTTCGGCAAAAAAACGCCGTAAAATTTATGATTCCGGGTTGTGGCATTGATTTTGAGCGCGCTACGGAAAACCCGCAATCTATGTCTCTTACCCAATCGGCGCGTGCCGGAATCCGTGATGCGCTCGGTGTTGTCAAACTCATTGCCGGACTAGTGCTCCTCGTGGCCCTCTCGTGGGAGATCATTGCCGGCGACCATGTCCACGTGTCCCGCACCTATCTTGCGATCCAGTTCGTCGTCTGCCTCGTTTTCCTGTGCGATTTCTTCGTCCGCTGGGCCGCTGCCGAACGTCCGGGCCGTTTTTTCTGGCGCAACCTGCCGTTCCTGCTGCTTTCCGTACCCTACCTGAACATCCTGGCGTGGAGCGGCGTCGGCATGACCCACGACTGGGGCGTGCTCGTCGGGCTTATCCCGCTGCTCCGGGCCTTCCTGGCCATGGTGATCATCGTGCGGTGGCTGGTCTCCGAAAACAAGATGCGGAGGCTCTTTTTCGCCTATATCTTCACCGTCGTCGTCTTCACCTATATCTCCGGGCTGGTGTTCTACGACTACGAGGTGCTCGTCAATCCCAAGCTCCACGGCTTCGGCAATGCGCTCTGGTGGGCGTGGATGAACGTCACGACCGTCGGTGCGGAGATTTTCCCCGTCACGGCCGTCGGCAAGGTCTTCTGCGTGCTGCTTCCGTCGTTGGGCATGATGTTCTTTCCGATCTTCACGACCTATGTCCTGCAGGAGTACACCCATAAGAAGGGAGAGTAGCCTTCTGTAAACCTCCCGGCCGTTGTTACGGCCGGGAGGTTAAAATTGCCGGAACAGCGTTATTTTACGCTTTTCGGCACACGCGGCTCCGTTAGGACCGGGCGGCGATCCCGTTCAACCCGATCAGCTGCACACGCTGTTCCAGGTCGCCGACGTCGGGCCGCGAGTGCCGCTGGGTGAACGAGCGGTAGTTGTAGACGGTGCGGATCGAACAGTGCAGCAGCGCGGCGATGGTCGCCGTGTCGGTGATGCCCAGGCGGATCAGCGCGTAGATGCGCAGCACGGTGGTCAGCTCGCCGTCGTGACGCCCCTCGGTGCGGGCCTCGTCGGCAAGCAGGCCGTTCATCTCGTCGATGAACGAGGGAAAAAGCCCGAGGAAGGTCTTGTCGAAAAGCGCATAGAACTCCTTCAGCTCGTCGTTGCGGACGTTGCTGCGGGCGCATTCGCGGCGAAGTTCGGCAATCCGGTCGTCGCGCAGCATCTTGTTGACATACTGATACGTACCCGAGAGTTTGTTGATATATTCCGAAATCGTCTGGAGAAAGCCCCCGATATAGACCTCCTTGATCCGGTTGGCATCGGCGATCCGGAGGTTCTGCGCGCTCAGGCGGTCGTTCGTCTCACGCAGGATCCGGGCCAGGCCGTTGAGTTTATCGTTCGACTCGCGGAGGGTTTGCTGCACGGCGCAGAGCTTCCGGTTGCGGGACAGCACGTAAAGCCCCGCGGCGACGGCCGAGACGAAAAAGAGCAGGATGACGACAATCAGCACGATGTACATCGTGTGCAGGCGGGCGTTGCGCTCGCTGTAAGCCGCCTCGATCTGCGGCAGGATGGCCATGTCGCGCCACGAGCGGCTCGGGGAGTTGAAGAAACGCGTGTCGCGGATCGCCACGCGGATATAATCCATCGCCCGATCGACGTCGCCCCGGTTGAAAAGCTCTTCGGAGACGGCGCACAGCGCCCCGTGGTCACGCACGGCAGACTGGATGTCGGCCATAGCCGAACGTATGAACCAAGCGAGTTCCTCGTCGGGACGCCCCGCCTTCCCCTCGAGCTGCGCCTTGTGGTTGGCGGCCTTGGCGTAGGAGTGGGAATCGGAAGGGACCGAGACCAGCAGGCTGTCGCAGAGGGTCGAAGCCTCGGACCAGTCCTTGCGGACGATGGCATCCATATACCCGTAGTACAGGCTCGTGAAGGTGTCCTCGCTGATTTCCGCCGCGCTGACCGCATAATAGTGCTCGCGCCGGCGGAAAAGGTCGCGGCGTTCGCCCGGCTCGGTCAGGGCGTAGAGTTCGCGGTTCATGCGATGCCGGGCGACATAATAGGATTGCAGCGCCCGGCGGCTGACGTGCACCGTGTCGCGGATGCCGCTCAAGATCTCCTCGGCCTCGTAGAAACGTCCGCCCAGGCTGTAACAGAGCGCAATCCCGGAGCGGGCACGCATGATCAGGTCGTTGTCGCCGGTCTCCTCGGCCAGCGCAAGAGTTCGCCGGAGGTAGAGAAGCGCGAAGTCGCTCTGGTAGGAGTTGTAATTTTCGGCGAGCCGCTCGGTCAGGTCGAAACGCTCGCGCAGCGAAAGCCCGTCGCGGGCCAGGGCGCGCTTGAGCGAATCAATGCGGGATTCGCGCCGCGCCGTGTACTCGCCGCTGCGGGCGATCACCCGATCGAGACTGCGGAACAGCTCCTGCAGGTCGGTCTTTTCACCCGGGGAAGCCGGAGCCGCGGACAGCGCGGAGAACAACGCTGCGGCAAGAAGGAGGATTTTCATTTCAGGTTTCGGTTTAATGCAAACATAGCGTTTTAATAACACAAAAGCAAATCAGAAGAAAGGGCCTGCGCATTACAAATGTATTAAAAAGTAAAATATCAAAGTTTCAGCATTTACATAACGCACGGGGGTGCAAAAATCGAACATGCTGACAATAAACAAGATAAGATTTACATTCATTTACATTTTCGCGCAAGGCCCTTTCCGCATATTTATTAAGGGCTATCTTTGTAATGAAAATATTTTCAATATTCACCCGAAATTTAGCTAAAATTTTCCAAACTTTTTCAGACCAATTAACCTAAATGCTATGAGAACAACTCTATCTCTGAAAATCCCGAAGAGGAGCGTCACCCCGCTGATCGCGGTACTGCTGCTGACCGGCACGGTATCTCTGGGCACAGCCTGCGACGACGACAAGGACTACTCCCGCAGGGAACACATCGAGTGGTCGAACTCGCCCGAGTTCGAAGAAGCGCTGACGGGAACCCTGCACATCCCCGTCAGAGCGTCGAAAGAGCAGTACGCCACTCCGTTCAAAAGGTCCATCTATATCAGAAGCAATGTGGCTTATCAGGTCGGATTCGAAGGCGAAAAGGAAGAGTCCGGAGAACTGCCGGCCGAGGAGTGGCTCAACGTCGACGAAATCAAACGCGGCGTCAGGCCCGGAATCGACGAACTGGTCCTGCTGATCACCCCGCACACGGAGTCCTACGTAGAACGGAAAGGGTGCATCTCGCTGCACACCGACGTCGAATTCCTCAATGAATTCATCGCCGTGGTGCAGGGATTCCCGAAATACACCAAAGATTACGAGGGCAACTTCGACTGGCTGAAGTACGGTTCGGCGGAACCCCTGGAGACCCGGGGCGAAACGCCGATCGACAGCTGGACCGCCGACCAGAAGAAAATGGGGCTGGAATCGACGCCCGCACAGGAGGGAGGCACGGCCTACTGCTACGGCAAAAACGGCTACGTCAAACTCGGCGACGACGCCGGACACGGAGCCAACCTGCTGACCCCGTACGATCCGGGCATCCGGAACGACACGGCCGCCATGGTCCGTTTCAACGCCATCGCCTATGCGGCGGCCGACGGCACGAAAGACAACGACGAACTGACCGTGCGGATCACGGGAGGCGGGCAGTTCGCCGACGGAACCACCGAGAAAACCGTCCGTGTGGGACACCTCGATCCCACGGCTGCGGAGCTTCCGACGGCCATGTGGAAAAACTCCCAGCAGGAGTTCATCATCTTCTCCCACCCCAAAAATCCCTTTACGAGCAACACGCGCATGGAACTGATGGCCGGCAAATACGAGATGGAGAGCGGCAACACACGCATCTTCATCGACAACCTCTACGTGCTGCGCCTGAAATGGTACGATTTCGAAGACCTGTTCGGCAAACTCCCCTGGGTACAGAATGCCCCGCGACACTAAAAACCCAAACTACGACATACGATGAAAAAATTCTACACCAAGCGCTTCAGCCTGATCTGCGCCTTCGCCGCCTCGGCCCTATTGCTCGGGGGGGGGTGCAGCGAGGATGAAACGGAGCCGGCTATCGGCTCGAAAGGCGTCAGCAGCGAAGTCTTCGTCTCCAGCGACGCAGGCTCCCGCACCATCAAGGTAAAGACCTCCGGACCGTGGCAGGCGCGGCTCACGCCCGAGACCAGACTCTGGGTCTCGGTCGACGGCGCCGACAGCGGCGAAACGGGCGGCTCGCTCAACCTCAATTACCGGACCAACAACTCGCTTCCCCGCAAGGGAACCATCCTCGTCTCATCGGCCCGCCAGCAGGTCGTCGACACGATTTACCTGATGCAGTACGGCACGACGCCGCTCCTGGAGTTCAAGTACATCGGAAAACAATATTCGTCCGTTAGCACGATCGACTCCGTTGCGATCGACACCAACATTCCGTTGTCCAAGAAAATCTACTGGACGGTCGTTTACGACGAGAATTCCGTTGCCGAACCGTGGGCCGACAGCGTCAGCTACGCCCAGGATTTCAAATATTTCCGGTTCCGGATCGCCGACAACAAGAAATTCGAGCCTCGCACGGCGCGGTTCCGGCTCCGATTTCAGGACGACTGGGGCGAAGATCACACAACCTATTTCACAGCCTATCAGGGTATCCCGGGCGGTACGGCGGAGACCCGCGAGATGACCTTCGAGGAGCTGCGCGGGCTGATCGCGGAGGCGGAAGGCGAGATCACCCTCGATCAGGACATCGCCGTAAGCGGCACGGTCATCAGCGACTGGGCCTCGCCCAACATGGCCGGAAGCCCCATGCCCAAGGCCGCGGAGAAACCCGATCTGGGCATCAACGACTGCACGGCCTACATGCAGAACGCCGACGCCTCGCTGGGTCTCGCTCTGGTCACGACCGACGCCCAGCAGAACAACCTGCAACGATATGACAAACTCAAACTCTGGTGCAAGGGCCTCACGCTGACCAAGCGGAGCAACCCCGAGCGCTACACGCTCAGCGGCGTGACGCAGGACCACATCGTCACCAAAGAGGCCGGGACGGCCGAAGAGCTGCCCGCGAAGCGGCGCTTCATCGACCAGCTGACCGACGCCGACATCTACACCCAGGTGACGCTCAAACGCTGCCAGATGGCCGTGCGCACCGGACGTTTCATCCCCGTGCACATCAACTACACCAACAGTTTCAACAACTACTACCCCGCAGCCGTACTCGACCGTCACGGCGACATGATCTACCTGATGACCAACCACGGCTGCGACTGGCGTTTCAAGGAGATGCCCGACGGCGAGGGAACGATCACAGGCATCATCGTACACGAGCCTTACACCTTCTTCGAGCGGGGCGGCGACATCGGCCGTTACCAGATCCGCAACGTGACGCGCGAGGACATCGCGCTGGACGAATCGGCCGACAACGTCTTCTCGGCCGTGGCCGTGGAGTGGAGTCCCAACGGCAGCAAGGACCCCCGCGCTTACGCATTCCCGCAGTATCCGCATCCGGCAACCGACAGCGGTCAGGCGCATTGCGTGGCCGCAACGACGGGTTCGGGACTCTCGTTTATGAGCACCTACACCTGGCTGGCCGTCGGCAGCGCCTACCGGGCCGCCGAAAACGGGCTGACCATCAACAACGCCTCGTGGGGCCACAAACAGCTGTGGGACACGGCGAAGAACACGGGAAACTCCCTGATCTTCGAGTTCTCGACGCAGGGCGTCAGCTCCACGCAATGCTCCTTCGTCTTCACCTGCCGCTACCACTCGGCACAGGGCGGACTGCGCTACTGGACGGCGGAATATTCGCTCGACGGCGACAACTGGAAGAAGCTCACCGATTTCACGGTTCCCGACAACGGCAACTGGGGCAACATGCAGCTTGAGCAGCTTTCGGGCGACAAGAACGTGTGGATGCAGGTTCCCACCGAGATTCTGGGACAGAGCGTGGCATGGATCCGCCTGCGCCCCGTGCAGAACAAGATCGGCACGGCGACGACCTACGACACCGCGACCATCGCATCCAACGGACAGGTAGCCAACGCATTCACCGTCTCCTACGCAGCCCTGCGTTACAACAAATAAACCAGCGAACGACATGAAAACATACGACACGATACAGATGCTGCGCCGGCTGGCTTTCGGGGCGACGCTGCTCACGGCCACGGCCCTGCTGCCCGCCTGCGACGACGATCCCGCCGCACCGGACGAGGAACTGACGACCGATCCGGGAACGAGCGTCCAGCCCGAAACCCTGCGTTTCATCAGTTACAATATTCTCGAGGGCATGAAGCTCGACAAAGCCCAGAACTTCGACAACTTCGTCGACTGGGTGAAGGAGAAGGACCCCGACTTCATGGCCCTCTGCGAGTGCAACGCATTCACCGAGGAGTCGCTCACGGCCCTTGCCGGCCGCTACGGGCACCCCTACGCCATACTCTGCAAGGAGAGCGGATTTCCGGTGGGGCTGACGTCGAAATACCCCATCGAACTGCGCAACCGCCTGCTCGAAGACGTTCCCCTCTGGCACGGAGCCATCCACACCCGCATCAAGGACATCAACGTCGTGGTGCTGCACCTCTATCCCTTCGGAACCTATCCCAACGGGCAGGGCGCAGCCGGGACGGGCAACACCTACCGCGACCGGGAGATCAACTGCATCCTCGACAGCACCATCCGCCGCTATCCGGTGGAACCGCTGTGGCTGATGGCGGGCGACTTCAACTCCTATTCGCCCAAGGATGCCGACGCGATGCCCGCGAACACCTATTTCGAGACGCATTCGATCGTACTCAAGAGCGGCTACTGCGACGCCCTGCGCGACCGCCACAGCCAGTTCTTCCACACCGTTCCCACCCCCTACAACGGCGAATCGACGGCGAATCGACGGCGGATCAACGGCGGATCAACGGCGGATCGACTTCATCTACGCCTCGCAGGCCGTGATGCGTGAAATAACCGACTCGCGCATCATCTACGACGAATTTACCGCCACGCATTCGGACCACTACCCGGTGATGATCGAATTCCGCCACTACCCCTCCGGGAAGCAAGCATCAGGAGTTGCACTTAAATAAAAATTCGCATGAAACAATATATCATATTACTGATCCTGCTGGTTTCGGGAGCGCTGACGGCAGCGCCTGCCTTCGCGCAGAAAAGCGGAACCAAACATACCGTAACGGGCAAGGTTACGGACCAGAGCGGCGAGCCGCTGATCGGCGCGACCGTACTGGTGACGGGCACGACGAACGGCGCCAGCACCAACGCCACGGGCGATTATTCGATCCAGGTTCCCGAAGGCGCTTCGCTGACCTTCCAGTACATCGGCTATGAAGCCAAAACCGAAAAGGTCGGCGCGCGCACGAAGGTCGACGTGAAACTCGAACAGAGCAAGCAGACCATCGACGAAGTGGTCGTGATCGGCTACGGCACGGTGAAGAAAACCGACCTGACGGGTTCGGTGGCCAACGTCAAGATGAGCGACATCAAGGACGTGCCGGTGGTTTCGGTCGACCAGGCCCTCCAGGGCCGCATCGCCGGCGCCGACATCATGGCCACGACCGGAGAGCCGGGCGCCACGACCTCGATCCGTATCCGCGGCACGCGCTCGATCTCGGCATCGAACGAACCGCTGATCATCGTCGACGGCGTCATCGACGGCATTCACGACCTGAACGACATCAACTCCGCGGACATCGAGTCGATCTCGGTGCTGAAGGACGCCTCGTCGACGGCCATCTACGGCGCACGCGGCTCGAACGGCGTGATCGTGATCACGACCAAGAAGGGCCGCGGCATAGACGGACGCCCCAACATCACCTTCAAGACCGACCTGGGATTTTCGCAGCTCCCGCGTCAGCTCGACATCATGGATGCCACGGAGTTCGCCCGCTACCGCAACGACTACGCCTATTTCTTCTCAAGCGCCGACGGCAACGATAAAATCGAACCCGACTCACCGATGTCGAAATACCCCTTCCCCAACCCCGAGGCCAAAGGCGTCGGCACGAACTGGATCGACACCATCACGCGCACGGCGCTCTATCAGAATTACGACCTTTCGATTTCGGGAGCCTCCGCGAAAAGCTCCTACTACGCCTCGGCCGGATTCAACGAAACGCAGGGAATCATCGACAACAGCGGGCTGAAACGTTACTCGGCGCGCCTGAAGGTCGACCACGAGTTCGCCAAATGGCTCAAGGCCGGACTGAACCTGAGCTACACCTACCGCGATCAGGACGAAAACCTGGCCACCATCGGCGGAACCAACTGGTGGAACGCCGCCGTGTTCCTCAGCCCGTTCCTCTCCCCCACATCCGACATGAACGACCTGTGGTACTCGGGACAGAAATTCAACAACCCGCGCATCATGCTCGACCACTGCCTCAAGAACGCCCGGCGCATTTCGCTCAACAACAGCGCATTCGTCGAGGTGACCCCCGTCAAGGGGCTGAAGCTGCGCAGCCAGTTCACCTACTACTCCTACCAGCGCCACGGACGCTACTACGAGCCGGGATACCTGCCTGCCAAGAAGGAGAACGAAGGCGGTTACGCCAGCCGCGACGAGTACGACGACACGAGTTTCTCAAGCGAAAATACGGTCTACTACGAATTGCGCCCCAAGAGCGGCCACAATTTCGACGTGCTGGGCGGATACACCGCGCAGATCAAGTACGACAACAACCTGAGCATCACCGGGCGCGGCTATACGCTCGACGAACTCACCTGGAACAACATGGCCGCGGTTCCCGACAAGCAGAACACCTCGATCAGCACCAACCACACGGACTGGACCAAGATGTCGGTGTTCGGACGTCTGAACTACAACTACAAGGAGCGTTACTACGTTACGTTCACGGCCCGTTACGACGGCGCCTCGAACTTCGCCGCCAACAAGAAATGGGGATTCTTCCCCTCGGCGGCCCTCCGCTGGAACATCGCCAACGAGAAGTTCCTGCAAAAAGCCAAGTGGATCGACGAACTGGCCCTGCGCGCCAGCCTCGGACGCACCGGTAACGACGCCATCTCGGCCTACCGTTCGCTGGCGGCCGTCGGCAACTCGACGAGCGGCTACCTGATGGGAGGCACGCAGCAGCTGGCGGTCTACCCGTCGCGTCTGGCATCACCCGACCTGACGTGGGAAACCTCCGACCAGTATACCCTCGGAGCCGACATCTCGCTGTTCGACGGACGGCTCAACGTCACGGCCGACGCCTATCTGATCAAGACCCGCGACCTGCTGCTGACCGTACAGGTAGCCTCGCAGACGGGTTACACCAACTACTTCGCCAACGCCGGACGCACCACCAACAAGGGGTGGGAACTCACCGTCGAAAGCCGCAACATCGTCCGTCCGAAATTCCAGTGGTCAACGACCCTCACCCTGTCGCGCAACAGGCAGATGGTGGACGACATCGCCTCGGAAGACTTCGTGACAGCCTACTCGTCGCCGTCGTCGTCGGGAACCACCTACATGATGTACGGCTACAAGAAGGGCTACACGCTCAACGCCCTCTGGGGATTCCGCTACGGCGGCGTATGGCACAACCAGGAAGAGGTCGAGCGCAACAAGATCACCAAGGCCTACGCCTCGGCCAGCGGCAACACCTTCAAGCCCGGATACGCCCGCTATCAGGACATCAACCACGACGGAGCGCTGAACAGCGACGACCTGGTCTACCTCGGATCGGCCGACCCGGACCTCTACGGCGGTATCCAGAACACGTTCAACATCCATAACTTCACATTCAGCTTCTTCTTCAACTACTCGATCGGCGGCAAGATCTACAACGTCGCCGAACTCTGGATGGGCAACGGTTCGCCTTATACCAACCAATACAAGTACATGCAGAACTCCTGGCATCCGGTCCGCAACCCGAATTCGAACCTGCCGATGGCCGGCAGCTACGACGCCCTGCCCAGCGACCGGCTGGTGCACGACGCAAGCTACCTGCGGCTGAAGAACATCTCCGCGAGCTACACGTTCGACATGCGCAAGGCCACCAAAAACCGCCTGCGCGACATCCGCGTAAGCGTCAGCGGCGAGAACCTCTACCTGTGGAAGAAATACAACGGATTCGACCCGGACGTTTCGACATCGAGTTCCAACTCGGCCCTGCGGCGCGTCGACATCGGCGCCTATCCCAAGCCCCGGACCATTATTTTCAGCCTCCAGATCAGATACTAACAGCCAAGACCATGAAATCATACAGTTTCCTGAAAAAATACCTGCTGGCAGCCACGGCAACCGCCGCCCTGCTGTTCAGCGCGTGCGACCTGGACGAACACCCCACGTCGTTCGTAGGACCCAAGGAGTACTACAAGACCCGGGCGCAATGCCTGGCGGGCCTGAACGCCTGCTACATACCGATCAACAGCATCTACGACTACTGTTTCCTGATTATGACCGAAGGCGTCACCGACCTGATGTACATCGCTTCGGGAACCAAGGACGCCCAGCTCGACATATCCCCCGCGAAGCCGCTCAACGGCCAGAAGATATGGACCCAGTGCTACAAGGGCGTCATGTACTGCAACTCGACCATCGCCGCCATCGAACGTTCGCCCCTGAACGACATCAAGGAGTCTTCGGAAGCCGACAAGCTGCCGCTGCTGGCCGAAGGCGTGGTCATCCGCTCGTTCTACTACTGGCTGCTGACCTGCATCTTCGGCGACGTGCCCTTCTACACCAAGGAGGTCGCCGACCAACAGGTGATGCAGGAGATCGCCCACATGGGCCGCATGTCGGCAAAGGAGACCCGCGACTACCTGATCGACGAATTGCAGCGTTACGTGCCCTCGATGGACCAGGTGCGTTCGTCGGAGGTCGCGGACAACCGCATGGGCGCCGCGATGGGCTGGATGATGATTGCCAAGCTCGCGCAGTGGAACCACCGCTGGGACGACGCCCTCGAGGCGCTCGGCGAACTGGAGAAAATCTACGGCGACCTGCAACAGTATCCGCTCGAAGACATCATGTTCCGCAACAAGAACACCCCGGAGTCGATCTTCGAGGTGCAGCGCACCTACACGCCCGGCGGACTGTCCGTCACGACCAACGTGGCAGCCATCACCACTCCGTACCACAACGGCAAGGGCATCTACGACGGCGTGGAGATTCCCGAAATGGGCACGGGCATGACCACCTGGACCTCCATGCGCCCCAACAGCTATTTCTGCGACGGTCTCCAGACCAAAAAAAGCAACGACAAGCGCAAAACGCTGAACATGGCGTGGGAATACGACGGCAAGCCCTTCTCGGGCGTGGGAACCCGTCCGTGGCTCGGCCCGAAATTCTGGTGTCCGGGGATGCAGAACACCGCCGACTTCTCCAACCAGAAGGTATTCCGCTATGCCGACGCCATCCTGATGATGGCGGAGTGCTACGCCGAGACGGAGGACTCCGACGAGGCCGTCCGCTACCTGAACATGGTCCGGGAACGCGCCGGAACCACCGCCTACGTCTTCAAGAACAAAGATGCGCTTCTGGAGGAGATCCAGAAGGAGCGCGGACGCGAACTGCTGGGCGAATTCCAGCGCAAGTTCGACCTGGTACGCTGGGGAATCTGGTATCAGATGACCTACGAATACACCAACTACCCGACGCTCAAGGACAACATGCTCCCCTGCCACGAATACTACCCGATCCCCGACAAGGAGGTCGTCTATTCGGGCGGCGCACTCGACAACAAGGCCTATAACGAATACGGCATGTAAGGCCGACGGAACGAACAAAAAAACACAACGATGAAAAACAACCTTACAGACAGCATCTACAAAGCGTGGCACACGGGCATCCTGCCCCTCGTCACGGCGCTGCTCCTGCTGACCGGATGCGAAATGGATTCGGACATGGACCTGCCGCTGAATGTGGATTCCAACAAATACACGCTGACTTCGGACGCCGGCTCCACCCAGGTGCGGATCTATTCCACCGGCGAATGGTCGGTCCGTCTGTCGGAAGACGTGGAATGGGCCTCCATCAACCGCCTGAACGGCTCGGGAAACACCCCCGTACTGTTCAAATACGGCGCCAACTACGGCGTGCCGCGCGCCGTGGACATCATCTTCACCCGCGGCGGACTCGAACAGGCGGTACGCATGACGCAGGAGGGCGAAGACCCCATCCTGTCGTTGGAGGAGAGCCGCATCGAGATTTTCAGCAACCCCTGGGACCTCCGCATCGGGCTTGACAACAACCTCCGGGAGGATTACAAACAGATCCGGGACACCATCGTCTATTCGGTGATTCCCGACGAGGACGACGACGAAACGCCCGAGCCGGACGAGGAGTGGATCGAAAACCTGGCCGTCGGAACCGACGCCGTCACGTTCAGCACCCTGAAGAACAACTCGCCGCGCAAACGGCAGGCCGCGATCACGCTGACCTATATCGACGCCAAGGAGAAGAAACACGCCGTCACGCTGACCGTCACGCAGGCGACCGAAGAGGCCTGCATGACCTTCACGCCCTACCGCGCCAAGACCACGCGCAAGGCCACGACCATCAAGGCCGAGCTGAAGCACAACCTGGGCAGCCTGCTCGGCAAGGTGGTCTGCACGCCGACCTACGAAGGCGCGTCGGCCGACTGGATCGAGAACATCACGCTCGAAGACAAAGTGCTGTCGTTCGACGTGAAGGCGAACGACTCGGAAGGCCCGCGCAGCGCGTCGATCGCCTTCTCGCTGCCGGGAACGGCCGGAGAGCTTACGCCCGCGGCGCCGTTCGTCGTCGAACAGACCTACGAAGCCGACTACCGCACGCTGATCAAGGGCGAGAGCGGACAGGTCGTAATCAACAATCCCGAAGCCAGCTTCGAGGGCATCGTGATCAGCGACAAGGACAACGCCAACGTGGAGACGACGCCCAACACGGCACGCAACGCCACCGACTACACGGTGAACGCCAAGACGGCCTACGTGCAGATGCTCGACGGCAGCTACGGATACCGCCTGCAATTCGACGCGGCGGACGACAACACGCTGAAACGCTACTCGCAGGTGAAAATCTCGCTCAACGGCGTGACCCTCACCAAGGAGGCCGATCCCGAACGCTACACGCTCAGCGGACTGACGGCGGCCAACATCGTCAGCCAGACGCCCGGAACGGCCAGCGACCTCATCCGCAAGGAGAAGTCGATCGGCCAGCTCACCGACGAGGACATTTACACCTACGTCTCGCTCCGGGAGGTGGAATTCGCCCTGCCCGACGGCAGCTACACCAACGTCAACGAAGGCTATTTCGGAACGGCCAACCACACCAGCTGCGTACCCCGAACGCTCTGTGACAAGGACGGCGGCGCGATCTCGATGCTGGTCAACAACAAGACTCCCTGGCGGCGCGACGGCAGCGGCATGCCCAAAGGCAAGGGCACGTTGAGCGGCGTCATCGTCCACGACCTCCAGCCCCGCTACGGCTACACCAACGAGGGGTACATCGGCCGTTACTCGGTCCGCGTGCTCGAAAAGGAGGAGATCGACCTCGCCGCTTCGGAATCGAGCTCCAACCGCCAGACGCTCGTCGAGTGGAACTGGAACAACGCCGAGGTCAGGACCAACGCCGACGGAACGATCGCCCCGGATAGGGGCAACGGCTCGCTCTGGTGCACCGACCCCGCAGCCAAATACCTCCTGGACAACGAGTACAACGGACTCACGACCAGCGCCGGGCTGAACGGCAAGAACGCCCTGAAATTCGAGAACACCTACTGGTGGGACTTCGCCGAAAACACGGGCTACGCCGTGGCGCTGAAGTTCTCGACCGAGGGCGCCGGCGCGAACCTCTCGCTCAACTTCACCAACTCGCAGGGCAACGCCGGCGGCACGAGCATCTACGGCCCCGTCTACTGGCAGGTGGAGTACTCGACCGACGGGGTGAACTTCACCGTGCTGCCCGAATCGGGCTTCTGCTGCCGGCCGTTCGTCTATTGGCTGGGAGCAGGCGGCAAAGACCTCTCCTACTGCGCCGTCCCGGGCTACGCCGACCGCGTGTTCATCCTGCCGGACGCCCTGCGCAACCGCCCGGAGGTCACGCTGCTGATCAAGGCCCGGAGCACGCAGTGCATCGCCTCGAACACCGCCACGGTGGACCAGGGAGACACGGGCACGATCACATCCGACATGGCGGCCAACAAGCGTTCGCCGATGCGTTTCGGAACCATAGCCGTAAAGAGTAACAAATAAACCGCTCAGGCGGGGAGGGCGCGTCCCTCCCCCGCCGATGCGCGAAACCAAATTCAGACCACGATGAAACAGATAAAATCATTGTACCGAAGGCTGCTGCTCCCGCTGCTGGGCGGGCTGGCGCTCACGGCCTGCGAAAAAGACAACGGCGAAGAGACCCGCGTCTCCGAGTTCGGCCCCTACAAGAAAGAGATCATAGCCCCCTGGAAAGGCGGCACGGGGAGCATTCCGGTCCTCGCCAACCAACCCTACGACATCGAACTGATCAATCCCGACAACGGATGGCTCACGCTCGACACCGAGGGTCGCGGAACGCATTTCACGGGCGACGACTATTTCAAATTCCAGGCCACGACCAACGACGGCTTCCCCCGCATGGAGGGCATCCGCCTCTGGACCCACAACCGCGCGGATACCGTATACATCAAACAGGAGGGCTTCATCACCCCGAAACTGGACTTCTCGACCCGCAGCATCATGGTGCTCGGCGACGGCGGACAGGCGACGGCGCAGCTCTCCACCAACCTCGAACTGGAGGACCTCCGGCAGTCGATCGTCTACACGAGCGCCGACGAGGGCGGATGGATTTCGGACCTCGACATCAGCAACGGGTTCCTGATTCTCCAGACCGACCCCAACGCCGACCCCGAAGCCCTGCGCAACGCCCGCATCACCCTCAGCTACCGCGACGGGTGGAACCGGACCATCTCCTCGACGGTCTACCTCACGCAGGCCAACGCCAAGAACGAGTTCGGGCACGAAATCTCGTTCAGCGAGGTGCGCGACCTGGTGGGCATCGTCAACAAGGACGTCTACATCGAGGGACGCATCATCAGCGACATCGGCAACGGCAACAACGGCGAGAACATGATGACGGGACAGACCTCGATCGACTACACCGAGACCTATCGCACGGCCTACATCCAGAGCCTCGACGGTTCGCAGGGCTTTATGATCAAGACCGTGACCGAAGACGACAACATCTTCGAACGTTACAGCAAGGTCCGCATCCTGCTCAAGGGCGTCACGGTCGAAGCGGAGTCGAACCCCGAACGCTACATTCTCAAGAAAGTCACCTCGGCGATGGTCATGTCCTCGGTGTCAGGCTCGGCGGCCGACATTCCGCAGAAGGTGAAGCGCTACAACGAGCTGACCGACATGGACGTATACACCTGGGTAACGCTGGCCGACTGCGAACTTCCCGTACGCAAAGGCAGCCTGACGCCGATCAACGAAGGCTATGCACGCAGCACCAATGCCAACCGCGAAACGAAATACCCGATGCTGGTGCGCGACAAGAACGGCGACAGTTTCTACATGCTGACCAACACCACCTGCAAATACCGCCGCGACGGCAGCATGCTGCCCTACGGTTCGGGGAACATCTCGGGCGTACTGGTTCACGAGACCCACGACCGCTTCGTCTGGATGGGATCGAAGGACATGGGCGACATCGGCCGCTACCAGATCCGCCACCTCACCCGCGAGGACATCGCGCTGGAGAAGGATTTCGAGAACAGCTTCTCGGCCCTCCTGACCGAATACCGCTACGGCAAGCTCGAAAGCCACATCTTCCGCCCCACGACCGGCGACAACGGCTACCTGACCTTCACCCATCCCGACGAGAAATCGGGCGACGCAGGCTGGGGCGTGAGCGACCCGAGCTACCTCGGCCCCATCGGCAACGAATCCAACCCCGACAAAGAGAAACCCTGGGGCGGCACCAATAAAGGCAACGTCAACGGAAACGGCGTCGTCGAAAACGGCAAACAAATGTGTTCTGACCCCGGAACCAACCACGACGGCAAGGGAAACCTGACGAGCGCGGAATTCTCGGCCTGGACCAACAAGTGCCAGTGGTGGAACACCGAAACCGACCGCAGCGAAGCATGGCTGCTCCACTTCTCGACGCAGGGCATCTCGACCGATGTGCTCTCGATGCAGGTAGCCATGCAGAACCGCAGCATCGGAGGCCCCCGCTACATCAGGGTCGACTGGTCGGAGCACGGCGACAACAACCGCGACGACTGGAACCCGATCACCGAATTCCAGGTCCCCGACATCGTGAACTGGAACTACACCCTCTACTGGCAGTGCGCCGGCTACAAGTACATCAACGTACCTCTGCCGCTCGAACTGCTCGGCAAGGACGACGTATGCATCCGCTTCTCGGCCGCGAACAAGAAAGCCGGCGGCAAGGAAGACGGCGAGTTCGACGACCAGATCATCACCACCGGAGAGATCGCCTTCTCCTACATCGGCGTACGTTACAACAAATAACCCTATCCGGAAGCACCCCGCCTGCAAACGTTTTGCAGGCGGGGCTTCCCTAACCGCTCAACCAGAATCCAAACCGTGAAACACCTTCTATTCCTGATTTTCGCCGTCCAGGCCTGTCTGCCGGGATTCGCAGCCTGCGACGGACGCGTCCGCATCGTACCCCGCCCCGCCGAGGTCGAAGAACTGCCGGGATCGTTCCGGCTGACGCCCCGAACGCCCGTCGTCATCACGGACGAACGGCTGCGCACGCCCGCAGAGATTTTCGCCCGCGCCGTCGGCAAGCTCACCGGAACCGAACCCGCCGTCACCGCCGTACCTGAAAAACACGCCGTGACGCTGCAACTGCAACCGGGCTACGAAGCCGAAGAGTACCTTCTGGAAGTCGGCAGACAGCGCATAACGGTCACGGCATCGACGCCCCAGGCGGTGCTGCACGGGCTTCGAAGCCTCCAGCAGCTGGTCGCCGGAGGAGAGATTCCCGCCTGCGTCGTCCGCGACAAGCCCACGTTCGCCTACCGCGGGGCGATGCTCGACGTCTGCCGCCATTTCTTCCCGGTCGAGGACGTGAAGACCTACATCGACATCCTCTCGCTGCACAAGATCAACAAATTCCACTGGCATCTGACCGACGATCAGGGCTGGCGGATCGAGATCAAAAAATATCCGCTGCTCACCCAGATCGGATCCCGGCGTGCGGAAACGCTCGTCGGACGCTACGACAAGAACAAAGAGGGCGTTTACGACGGCAAACCCTACGGCGGGTTCTACACGCAGGAGGAGATCCGCGAGATCGTCAGCTACGCCGCAGAGCGCCATATCGAGGTGATTCCCGAAATCGAGATGCCCGGGTACGGGCTGGCGGCGCTGACCGCCTATCCGTGGCTCGGCTGCACGGGAGGTCCCTATGCCGTATGGACCCATTGGGGCATCAGCGACGACGTTTACTGCGCGGGCAAGGAGACGACGTTCGAATTCATCGAGAAAGTGCTCACGGAGGTGCTCGCGCTGTTCCCCTCGAAGCTCATCCACATCGGCGGCGACGAGTGTCCCAAAGGACGCTGGAAGGCGTGCCCCCTCTGCCAGCAGCGCATCCGCGAGGAGGGGCTCAAGGACGAATACCAGTTGCAGAGCTACTTCATCCACCGCATCGAACGCTGGATGCACGCCCACGGCCGGGAGATCATCGGTTGGGACGAAATCCTCCAGGGCGGCATTTCGAAAACCGCGAACATCATGTCGTGGAACGGAAGCGACCCCGGAATCAAGGCCGCACAGCGGGGAAACCCGGTGATTATGACGCCGAAATGGTACTGTTACTTCGATTACAGCCAGACCTCCGACCCGGAGCGTTACGAACCGCTGGGCAACACCCGCTACGTCTCGGTGCGGCAGGCTTACCGCCTCGACCCCTGCGACCGGCTCACGCTGCCCGACCAGAAACGGATCGGGCGTGCAGTGCAACCTCTGGACGGAGTACATCGCGGACATCCGCCACGCACAGCACATGGTCCTGCCGCGCATGGCGGCTCTCGCCGAGACGGGCTGGGCCAACGACCGCAAGGATTACAACGATTTCGTGCGCCGGATTCCGGCGCTGGTCGCCGTCTACAAGGCCGAAGGCTACAACTACGCCCCCTATCTGTTCGAGGGCATCGAATGACACGCCGGCAGCGCTTCCGAAGCCGAACACCCCGCAGGTCCTGTGACCTGCGGGGTGTTTTTCCATGCGCCGCCCGCCCAAAGCCCCGGCAACGCCCCGGACGCAGCCATGGGAACGTCGGCACGTGAAAGCGTCCCGGCCGAAAGCGGCTATTTCTCCGACACGTAAAACCACCGGCCCGTATCGAACTCGGCCCGGACCTTCCGGTTCTCCCAGTGGACGGAAAACACGAACAGGTAGTCCCGACGCCCTCCGGCGGTTTCGATCGGCAACAGTATTTTTATCTGCGTAAGCTTATCCGCATCCCGCAGGAGATTCTCGAATACCCACCGTTTGAGGTCGCGACTGTAAAAAACCCGGTTCTTGACGGCAAGCGACTCCGAAACACAGCTTCCCTTCACGACCACGGAAGGAACCTGCGCGTCGTGTCTGTCGAGCAGCTTCACACCCCGGTGAAACACCCCCTCTGCGGCATTCGAAACTCCATCCACGAAGACGGCCTCGTCCCAGATGATTCCGAAGTCGGAATCGCTCTCGTTGGTCAGGGAAAAATCGACATGCGTCGGCTCGAAGGTGAAAACGACGCGGATCGTGGAATCCCGGTAGCCGGGCGTGGTGAATCCCTGCTCATTCTCGGGATTGCCGATAACGCCGCCCCGGGCGCCATCGGTCTCGACAGATTCCAGACGAACCCGATAATAGTCCAACTCATATCCCTTCGGCCTTGCCTGCGGGGATAAGGGAAGCGACAGCAACAATGCGACAAACACCAGGACAAGTCTCATAGCACCCTATTTGAAGTTTATCCGAATTTACGGTTTTATTTCCGATCCGCCAAATTCCGAGGCTCCGAAAGTTCCATTCGCGCCCTCATCCGCCGTACACCATCCCGTCGCCGCACCATCCCGCCTCCGTCATCGCCGATTTTCGCCCCGCCGCCCGTGACTTCGGCCGCGTTCGGCAATGAATCCTCACACCGAACGCAAGTTACGTCGCATCGCTCGCCTCCGCTCGCGATAACCGCGCTCCGTGACTTCGACGGCGTTCGGCAATGAACCGACAATCCCTGCGGGATCAATAAAAGAGTAAGGACGAAAGTTTCGAATCAATTCGATCTTCCGTCCTTCCTCTTTTATTCGCCTACGGCGTTTTGGTGGTCATTGCACTCACTAACTGCCGAAGTTATCGTACAAGATATTCTCCGGCGGCACGCCGAGGTTGTCGAGCATCTTGACGACCGAAGCGATCATCATCGGAGGCCCGCACATGAGGTAGATGCAGTCCTCGGGAGCCTGGTGGTTCTTGAGGTAGTTTTCGTAGAGCACGTTGTGCACGAAGCCCGGCGTGTACTTCACTCCGGCGGCGTCCGCCTCGGGATCGGGACGGTCGAGGGCCAGATTGAACGAGAAGTTGGGGAAATCCTTCTCGATCTGGTGGAACTCGTCGAGATAGGGAACCTCCTTCAGCGCACGCGCGCCGTACCAGAACGACACCGGACGGTCGGTCTTTTCGGTCTTGAACAGGTGCATCAGGTGGCTGCGCATCGGAGCCATGCCCGCACCGCCGCCGATGAAGATCAGCTCCTGCGTCGAGGGCAGATTGTCCGGCAGGAAGAATTCGCCGTAAGGACCCGAAATCGTGATCTTGTCACCCGGCTTGCGCGAGAAGACATACGACGAGCAGATACCCGGGTTGACCTTCATAAAACCGCCCGTGGCCTTGTCGAACGGAGGCGTGGCG
>OGXR01000353.1_pt1 | contig 36635 bp, 22 predicted proteins | sample 1576331 | NCBI WGS metagenome assembly OGXR01 (sample SAMEA3541473, study PRJEB24748) | human gut metagenome | biome: human gut; feature: human-associated habitat; material: faeces | place: China | collected 2012 | reverse complement strand
TTGCAACAGCAGAAAGTGGTGACTAAAATCAGCAAATTTATTGAATTTACCCCAGAGCAAAAGGAACGCGCCGCGTCCGTCGATCTCGAAGAATTTCTCCTTCGGCAAGGTGAAAAACTCATCAAATCCGGCCGTGAAAAGCGGCTTGCCAGCGACCACAGCGTCACGGTACGCGGCTGCGAGTGGTTCGACCATGCCTCGAATGAGGGCGGCCGCGCTGTCAGTTTTGTACAAAAATATTACGGCAAAAGCTACGTCGAAGCCATGTCCATGCTGCTGGGTGAGAGCATGGAGCCGGTTTATCCGCAGACGAAAAAGCAGGAACAGGTCGATCAAAAGCCCTTCGCACAGCCTGTTCCGAACGCGAATATGCACCGTGTGTTTGCGTATCTGCTCAAAACGCGCGGATTGGATGCGGACGTGGTTTCGTACTTCGCCCGCAGAAAATTGCTCTACGAGGACGCGGCGCATCACAACGCCGTGTTCATTGGCACGGACGAAGGAAACTGCCCACGCCACGCACATCTGCGCAGCACGAACAGCTTCGGCAAAGCATTTCGCCTGAACGTCGAGTCCAGCGATCCGCGTTACAGTTTTCATTACAACGGCACGGACGGGAGCCTTTATGTTTTTGAAGCGCCCATTGATATGCTTTCGTATATCTCCATGAACCCACGGCAGTGGCAGGAACACAGCTATGTAGCCTGCTGCGGCACGTCCCCAATTCCGGTGATGCAAATGCTGAAACCCGATACGCAGATTGTCTATCTTTGCCTTGATAACGATGATGCCGGACACAGAGCCAGTGAACGGATGGCAGAACTTCTGCACGAACACGGCGTCATGACGGAGCGGCTTGTGCCGGAACTCAAGGACTGGAACGACGATCTTCTCCACGACCAGAAGGAGGATTTAGCCCCATGCCTGAGTCTGTAACGCCGCTGATCGCGGTCGGTGTGGTGATCGTGCTGTTCATCGTTCTGCTGTCTGTTCTCACAAGCAATTACTCGCTCAACGGCATCAAATCCAAAACTGTGGGCAACGGACAGCACGGAACCGCGCGCTGGGCGACCACGCAGGAGATCAAAAAATCGTATGCCAGTGTGCCGTTTGATGTTGCTTCATGGCGTGCAGGAAAGAATTTGCCGGAGGTGCAGGGACTGATTCTCGGCAGCACGCAGCGCGGCAAGCAGCTCGATGCGCTGGTCGACCGTGACGATGTGCATTGCCTCATGATTGGTGCATCGGGTGTCGGTAAAACCGCCTTCTTTTTGTATCCAAATCTCGAATTTGCCTGTGCCAGCGGCATGAGCTATCTAGCTTTGGATACCAAGGGCGACCTCGCACGAAATTACGGCACGATTGCGCAAAAATACTACGGCTATCGCGTCTCAGTGGTCGACCTGCGCAACCCGACGCGCTCAGACGGGAGCAATCTTTTGACGCTCATCAACCGATACATGGACATCGCGCGGGAGCATCCGGACAACCTTGCGGCGCGGGCAAAGCAGAAAAATACGCGAAGATTCTTGCCAAAACCATCGTCAATCCGGGCGGCGACGATCAGGATCGCGGGCAGAATGCGTTTTTCTACGATGCCGCTGAGGGGCTGCTCACGTCGGTTATTCTGCTCTTGGCAGAGTACGTTCCACCCGACAGCGCCGGTCACGAAAAGCGGCATATCGTGTCCGTGTTCAAGCTGGTGCAGGAGCTTCTCGCGCCCAGCGGTCAGGGCAAGAAAACCGGCTTTCAGGTTTTGATGGACAACCTGCCCTCGACGCACAAAGCCAGATGGTTCGCAGGTGCGGCACTCAACACATCGGAACAAGGCATGGCATCTGTCATGTCCACGGTTCTTTCTCGCTTGAATGCTTTTCTGGATTCCGAGCTGGAGCAGGTGCTTTGCTTTGACAGCGCCATCGACGCGGAACACTTTGCGGCAGAAAAATCCGCGATCTTTCTGGTGCTGCCGGAGGAAGACTCAACCAAAAACTTCATGGCGGGTCTGATGATCCAAAACCTCTCGCGTGAACTTTTCTCCGTGGCCGACGAGCATGGCGGCAAGCTGCAAAATCGCGTCGTGTTCTACTGCGACGAGCTTGGTACGATGCCGCCCTTTGACATTCTGCCGCTGTTCTCCGCAGGCCGAAGCCGTAAGCTGACACTCGTGCCGATCATCCAGAGCCTCGCGCAGTTAGAGAAAAATTACGGCAAAGAGGGTGCGGAAATTATCGGTGACAACTGCCAGGATACGATCTTCGGCGGCTTCGCGCCGAACAGCCAGACGGCAGAAACGCTGTCTAAAGCCCTCGGCAGCCGGACGGTTTTGACTGGTTCCGTCAGCAAGGGCAAAGACAATACGAGTCAGAGCTTACAGATGGCGGAACGTGCATGGCTCTCTCCGGATGAACTGAAAAATTTGCCCAAGGGAAACTTCATCGTAATGAAAACTGGCTCGCACCCGATGCGCACGAAGCTGCAATTATATTTCAAATGGGGCATCAAGTTTGAAGAACCATATCAAACGCCGGAACGCGCCCAGCGCGAGGTTTACTACGCGGGAAAGGAGGAATTGCTGATGAACATTAAAAGAAAATCTCTGACACAGATGCGCCCGCCCACAGCGCCGAAAGCGGATGACTATATGAGCAGCTACGGCGAAAAATGAGCTTCTTCGGAGAAATTTACGCTGATCCCGACCTGCCGCACAGAGCTAGGACAGTCTATATGTACCTCCGCGACCGTGCAGGAGGCGGGAGCTGCTGGCCGGGTGTGAAAACCATAGCCCGTGACCTGCATCTTTCGCCGCGCACAGTACAAAGAGCACTGAATGATTTGGAACGTGCCGGGTACATCCAGCGCCAACGCCGCCACCGAGAAAACGGCAGCTGCACGTCAAATTTATACATTATTACAAATGAGGTCAAATAGCAATGCGGACGCTCCCGCCAAGGGGAGCGTCCGCGGTTTTGCTGTCACCAGTGGCGCGACACCACGGCGCTGCTCGAAGGGCCAACTCTAGCTGAGAACCAATACAGAAAGAAGAAATCTGATTTTAAAGAGGCTGTCCTTTAGCTGCCAGATACTCGTTGCAGAGCAAACGATAGGGGGCTTCATCTTCTTCAATCTTCGGGAAGCGTCCGACGGGCGGGTTGAAGCGGTTATCCGTATTATCGTCGTTGCACTGGCTGACCTCGCCAAGCAGGACGGGGCCGGTGCCCTCTTCCACGGCAAAGTCGTGGTACATCCCCTGCGTGACCCAGAGGCTTTCGCCCGGACGCAGCCGGATCTGCGTGCCCGCGGGGACCATGCGCTTGAGACCGTCGCAGTGGACCTCCACGTCGGACTCGTAGTCAATTTCTTCGTTCGGCAGGCTGTTGTATACGCGGATGAGGCAGTTGCCGCCGACGCGGTTGATGATGTCCTCAGTTTTGAACCAGTGGAAGTGATTCGCGGCCATCTGGCCCTCTTTCAGATACAGCAGCTTCTCCGCGTAGACCTTCGGATATTTTTCCGGCTGCGTGCGGCAGCCGTTGCGGATGGTGATAAGAGAGAACCCGAATTTGTCAAAGTTACCGAGGCCGTAATCAGTAATATCCCAGCCGAGCATACAGTCGCGGACTTCATCGTACTCGTGACCCTTTTCCTGCCACTCCTCCGGGGTAAAATTGCAGAACGGCGGCAGATAGCACTTGTATTTCGCGCACATGGCTTCAAGTTCTTTTAGTGCTTTGTTAATTTCAGAGCGTTTCATTTTTATGCTCCCGTTGATAAAGCAATCAAAGCAGATTACGTTCTAATTGCAATGTGTCCAGCCCGAACCGCACAAACGCATAATCCTCCCGATATCCCCCGCTTTTTCCGTTGTGCCAGCTTCCGTAGAGCGAAAACAGCGTCGGATCGACGAAAAGCGGCTCAGGCTCCGCTGCGTTGTGGTGCGGGCCCAAAAGATTGCGGTTGCTTGCCATCAGCTCCAGTTCCAGCACATTTTCACCCGGATGCAGATACGGCGAAAGATCAAGCGTATCGCTAAAAAGCAGCGTTTCGGCTTTCTTCCCGTTTACAAATACGCGCATATACTGGACACGGCCCGCGCAGCGAAGCTGCCAGTTTGTGCTCTGCACGGTGATCGTGCGCTTCAGGCGCATGGCTCCGTGGAAGAACGGGAAGCCCTGCACCGTAATATCCTGCGAGTCAAGCTCCGTAACCGGCGCGCAGAGACGGAAGCGGTCTCCGAATCGAACGCCGTTTTCGCCCGTCTGCCAGCCGGAATCCGGCCGCACGGCGAAGCTCCCGAACAGATACATCGCTTCGATGTTCGTCTCATAGCTGACGCAGTTCATAAGCGTCTCTGTGACCTCGCCGCTTCCGTAATAATAGCCGTTAAACACGTCATACGTCTGCTGAGACTGAAAATAGTCCAGCTCCAGCACAATTTCATTTTTGCCTTTTTGCGCCAGCGCGGCAATATTCCCGCGCACGAACGAGCGGTCAAGAATACCCTGCTCAGTCAGGTCGATTTCTGTACCGGTCACAGACAGCTTCGCATTTTTGAGCGTTTCCAGCTCCAATGTCAGATCATCCGGCAGGAAATCCGCCGTAAACACATAGCGCAGCCAGAGCTTCCGGTTCGTTTTCTCCCGCAGCAGCCGTTCCGAGATATACGGAACCGGCAGCGGCTTGGTGTAACTGACACCGTCATAACTCAGCGCCGCCATATCCAGCGTCAGGGTGTTCTGTACCGGCGCGGACCGCGTCCATTTCCCGCCCAGCTCCATTGTTTCGGCAATGGGGCTTTTTTGCGCCTGCGGTATCGCGGAATCGTTCTGCATGAGAAGCACAGACTCGCCGGGGGCAAGATACAGCTTTGCTGCGATCCCGTCTGTCGTCTTTTCAAAAGCAACGGATTTCGTTTTATGTGTCAGCAGATCGTATGCCTCCACGCCCGCAAACGGAAGTTTTACAGACATGTCAGCTATGTCCGTCTCAGACAGATTGACTGCAAACAGGAAATTTCCATTCTCCGCAAAGCGGAGCGTGCAGCGCACATCGCGGTTTGCTTCCGGCAGAAGCGCACGTTTCCGCACAAGCTCATCCCACATCAGATTCGCTTGCAGGAAACTGAGATCGGCAATTTCGCCGTCGATGCGCGTGGGCTTCCGCCCCGCCAGCATCAGCCGCCCGCCCTGTGCGAGATAGTCCTTCAAAAGCGCGGCGGTACTGCTGTCCAGCGTGTCGCAGTCGGGAATCACAACGAAGGAATAGGTACACTGTCCAATGGTCAGCCTGCCGTCCTTGACGCTGCCGTACTTCTCCATCAGCCGCTCGTCGCCGTAGTGATGGCCGATGCCAGCCGCGCCGAAGCGCTCAATGAGCACGTTGAACGGTTCGCCAACGCTGCGCACGGATGCTTCATCGTTCGCACGGTCAAACGTCAGATAGGCCGAATGTATCGGATGGAGAATCAGCACATCCGCCTGTTCGCGGCTGTTGGCAAGCAGATAGCCCAGTTCCGTGAAATAGTCGTCGAATGTCTTTAATTCATCCGTCCACGGATTGTGCTCCGAATAAAACGCTGGATAATCCCGCTTGCGCTGGCCGCGGATGGAATACGGGTACAGATGCTGGCACATCAGGTTTACGCCGTTCACATACTGCCATTCGGCGATGCGCTTGAGTTCTTTCGGCGTCACGTCCCAGCCCGCACAGGCAAACGTCTCGGTCAGCACCTGCTTTTTGCCAAGCTGCTGCGCGGCGGACGAAACCTGCCGCGGGGCCAGCTCCGTGCCGATTTTGCGCCCCAGCCAGTCCACGCCCGGAATGCTCTCATACTCGTAAAAGGGCATCACACCCGCACAGCACCACATCTGCGTGTAAAGCTGGCTCTCCTCGACTGTGTGACCAGTCAGACGGCAGTTGTGTTCTATGCACCAGCGGTAAACGCGGCCCATGAAGTTTTCGGTATAGAGTACATTCATCAGCCGCCAGTAGCGGAAACGGAAGCCGGGCGCTTCCTCGCAGTCCACAAACAGCGCGCCCAGCAGATCAAGAACATCTGCGCGGTAGGCTTTTTTGTACTCTGTCAGCAGCACTGGCGTGTAGGCTGTCTCATAGCGAAAATACTGCGGCTCATCGGTGAAGAAGCCCGCGATGCCATTGCCGAATTCCGCACCGAAGCGTTCAAAATACTTCTCGTGCGTCAGAGCAAGAAACGCATCCGTGATGCGCGGGTCAAGGATATCCACCGTGGAGGAATTCTGGCAGTCGTAGACGCAGAGATACTCTGAAATGCCGTTCGCCGCGCCGGTGATGCGGCGAATATGACCGTTTTCCAGCGTGTAAACGCCAAGCGCGGCTGCATCAAAGCCCGGCTTTTTCTCAAAGCGCAGATAATGCGCCCGGTTTTCCGGGTCTTCCAGCAGCTTGCCGCCGGCAAAGCCGCTCGGCCAGCCGTTTTCATCGTAGCACCACGCCTGCATCCCGCGCTTTTTCGCCTCGTCAACGGATGCCTCCACCGCACGAAACCAGTCCTCGCTCAGATACTCGGTTTCAAGTCCGCCCCGCGCGTGCATAAAGAATCCGCCCATGCCCGCGTCCTGCATCGCACCGATCTGCCGCCGCAGCTCGTCCGGCTCTAATTTGTCGTTCCAGCTCCAGAATGGAACAGGGCGACAAAAGACTGAAATCAGGTCAGTTGATTTCATTGTTATAGGCCTCCTTTGTGTCCGCTCGGTTCAGACGATTTGCGCGATATTCACTCGGCGTAACTGCGTAGTGGCGCTTAAATACGGTGTAGAAATAGTTGGAATTTCCGAAACCGGTTCGTTCTGCAATTTCGCTGATCGGCACGTCGGTCTGCGCCAAAAACTCCGTCGCCTTATTCAGACGCAGACGGCGCAGATAGGCCGAAATGCTGCTGCCGGTGGCAGCCTTGAAAATATTCTGAATGTGCGACGCGGACAGACCGACATGATCGGCCAGCGCATAATATTCAGCTTCGGATCGGCATAATTGCGCTCGATATAGCCGATGAGCGCGTCGATATAGTTGCTGCGGTTGTCAATGCTGGCAAATGCACAGGAGACGTCCTGCACCAGATCCAGAAACAGCCGCTTGACTGCGCGGGAAGATTCCGCACGCAGAACCTCCGTGCGGAAGCGCGAGGGGTTATATTCCATCGTCACGGCATAGGCACGCTTGAACGTTGCGATATATTCAGAAACGCCTGCAATCAGCAGATCCAGCGTATACGGCACATCTGCTGTCGGTTCGAACCATGCGTCAAAGAAGCCCGCAAGCGCTGCAGCGGCATCGTCAAAGCGCTGGGTGCAGAGAGCTTGTACTGCCTCACTGCGGATCTGCTCTGCCTGTGCCTTGCCAAAGGCCGGACGTGCATCCAGCTCTGTGCGGGAAACAAAGTGACCGGCGGGATAGAAATACAGCAGATCCAGCCGCTCGTTCAGTGTGCGGTAGGCTGCGGGAAGCTGATCGACGGCAGAAATTCCATTGCACCAGACGCCAGAGACGGAAAACTGCGCGGCTTCAGAGAACGCTGCGCAAAGCGTTTGGGCAAGCGTCTGCGTGTCTACCGTATCCGGCTGCTCACAGACAAGGAGGAACCGGCCCTGCAGCATATCGACCAATTCATAGCGTGTCCCCTGCGGCAGCGTCTTGTCCAGCTGCTCCTGCAACAGAAAATGCGTTCTGCGGTACGACATATTCTGATTGTCATCCGAAAGCTCCCGCTGCCGGAGCTGGAGCAGGAACAGCGCAAAGCCGGAATATTGCTCCAACTCGATGCCATTGTCGGAAAATTGCCGCCCGATGACAAAATCGCTGCTTCGGAGCGTAAAAAAGCTGCGGAGAATGGCGTGCTTGATATAGCTGTAGTTTTCGGCGTAGCGCTTTTCCGAAAGCGTATACTGCGTTTGAAGCGCAGCATATTCACGGTTGATACGGATTGTCAGATAGACGGAGATCAATACGGCGAATACCACGATGCCCAGATAGAACAGCAAAAACCAGCGCGTCAGCGCACGGAGCTGTGATGAAATGGCCGAGTCGCTGATGCAGCTGATAAAATACAGGTCTGTATCGGCAGAGCGCGACCATGTGCAGATCGCATTCGCCTCCTGCACGACCATTTGGCCGCTTTCTGCGGCCCCGCCCAGCACAGCTTCGATCACGGCATCCGTCTGTTCCTGTTCCAGCAGCGTCATGCCGCTTGTGTAGGTCTGTCCGTTTGCATCCACGATCAGAAGCTGACGCTCCGTGCCGTTTGCCATACCGTAGCCGAGCTGCATCAGCCGCTCGGCGCTGATATTCGCAACAAAGAAGCCATTATAGCGATTGAGCGAGGTTCTGACCGGCAGAACATAACTGAAAACGGTTTTGTCGGAGGACGTGCTGCGGTAGCGAAGTTGGCGCATTGCCGGCTTTTGCGTCACACGGGACACAGCTGCAAGATTCCGAACGAACGCTGCGTCGAAAAAGTCATCCAGTGTACCAAATGATAACTGATAGGTGTTGCCATTGGCGTAGGCATAACAGATACAGTCTTCCTCTGCACAATAAATGTATACAGAGTCCAGCCATGACGACGCGCGCGTATAGTTTTGCAGCAGCTGCATGGATTGAATGACCGACAGGCTTTCTGTATCCATAGAGTAGATTAGCTGCAAAAGTTTCGGATCGCCGTTGAGTTGCGTGAGCATGGACGAAGCGGTGTCCTGCATGATGGAGGCGGAATAGCTGACGTTCGAGACAATATCCTGCTCTGCGAGATAGGACTGTTCCAGACTCCGTTTTTTGACGTTCTGATAAATGAGCAGAAAAACGAAGGATACCAGCAGCAGGCAGAAAACTAGAATGCCGCTGAGCACCTTAATAAAAAAGCTGTTCTTTCGATCGGTCGGAATATTGGACTTGATTAGCCGCACGAGTTGTCCTCTCCCCCCTCTTCATGCAGAGCATTGCAACTATGCAGTTTCCACAAAGCGGATGGTGAAAACTATTTGCATACCTAAAAAATATCACAATCCCAACGCACATTTCAACATAATCATAAAAATTCAAAGTCGCGCTCAAAAATCAAAGTCCGCTTTCAGGGCAATTCAAAGCAATCGTGAGAATTCAAAGATTACAAATGTGCACCTCGCCACTATACTGAATTTAGCGAAAACGACAACGAGAAGACAGAGGTGGTTCGTATTGATGAAAGCAGAAACGAAAAAACAGGAACCAGGCACAATCCGCAGACGGTCTTCTTATAACCGGAGCTTGCGCAAGGATAACCGACAGCTGTTTTCCATGTGCGTGCCGGGCATCATTCTTCTGGCGCTGTTTGCGTATCTGCCAATGTTCGGTCTGGTGCTGGCATTCAAGAATTATAAATTCAATCTTGGCATCTTCGGAAGCGAATGGGTCGGGTTCAAGAATTTTGAGTTTTTCTTCACATCCGGTACCTTCGGACGGCTGATCCGCAATACGCTGGGACTGAACCTGCTGTTCCTGCTGTGCAACACGGTCATCACCGTTCTGCTGGCGCTTCTTTTATATGAGATCAACAGCCGCCACGCGATCAAGGCGTTCCAGACGGTGATCTTCCTGCCGTTTATCGTTTCATGGGTTGCCGCGTCGTATGCGCTCTACGCAAACCTCGCCGACGTCAACGGCATTGTCAACGGAATCCTGACGTTCTTCGGAAAAGAAACGGTTTCATGGTACACAACGCCAAAATGGTGGCCCTACATTCTGCTTGTCTGCTATCTGTGGAAGAACATGGGCTACGGCATTATTATTTATTACGGAAATCTGCTGTCGATCGACAAATCCTATTTTGAAGCGGCGCAGCTCGACGGCGCAACGCGCTGGCAGGTCATGTGGAAGATCTCGTATCCGTTCATCCGTCCAATCGTGACCATGTTCTTTATTTTGTCGCTTGGCCGGATTTTCAGCGCAGACTTTGGTATGTTCTATTATCTGACAAAGAACTCCAGCATGCTCTACAGTGTGACGGATGTGATCGACACCTATGTTTACCGCGCACTGCGCGTGACTGGCGACGTGGGTATGTCCACGGCCATCGGCCTGTGTCAGTCGGTTGTCGGCTTTATCATTCTGGTCGTAGCAAATAAGATCACGAAAAAAATCAACGGAGAGGGGACGCTGTTTTAATGAAAAAGAAAAACCGTGTTGGAACAGTGTTCATCTATTTGATTTTTATCATGCTGTGCCTCTGCATTCTGTATCCGTTTTTCTGTGTGCTGTCCGTGTCGCTTTCCAGCGCCGAGGACATCAAGCAGTACGGCTTCCGCGTGATCCCGAAGCATCTGGATTTCTCCGCCTATTCCTATCTGTTCCGTGACAGTAAGATGCTCTGGCAGGCTTACGGCACCACGATTTTTGTCAGCGTCGTCGGAACGGCTATCGGCTGTCTGGTCACGAGCCTGTATGCCTATGCGATTTCGCGCACGACCTTCCGCTGGCGCAGTGTGCTGTCACTGTTCGTGACGTTTACGATGTTTTTCAGCGGCGGCATGGCGGCGCAGTACATCACATATGTCAAGCTGCTGAATCTGAAGAATTCCATCTGGGTACTGATTCTGCCGGGCGCGTTTTCCGCGATGAACACGATCATCATGCGTGCCTATTACGAAAAACTCCCCTACAGCATGATCGAATCTGCCAAAATCGACGGTGCAAGTGAGTACCAGATTTTCTGGCGCATGATGTTCCCGCTTGCAAAGCCTGCGTTGGCCACAATCTGTCTGACATTGTTCGTCGCCTATTGGAATGCTTACTACGAGGCCATGATGTATATGGATACCGGCAATTATGTGACGATTCAGCTGCTTTTGCAGCGTATGCTGGAAAAGGTCGACTTTCTCAAGAATAACGCGTCTACGGGGCTGCTCGGCGCAGAAGCCGCAAAGCTTCCAGGCGAGGCCATGCGTATGGCAATGTGCGTGCTGACAGTCGCGCCGATGCTGCTGGTGTTCCCTCGCTTCCAAAAATATTTCGTCAAGGGTATGGCAATCGGATCTGTCAAAGAATAAAATCATTGACAGAACGGTATGACATAATAAAAATGAAAAGGAGAAACACAAATGAAAAAGTTCCTCGCGCTGCTGCTGGCGGCTCTGATGGTTCTGGCGATGTTCACCGCCTGCGCCAAGACTGCGACGCCCTCCCAGGAAGAAACCACCGCTCCCACCGAAACTGCGGAACCCGCCGCTCCCGCGGACGAAACTCCGGCTGACGCCCCGGCAGATGACAATCCCTTCGCAGAAGAAGTCACGCTGCACTGGGCATTCCCCGCGCTGCAGGACAGCTTCCCCGGCTTTGAGGCCATCAATGAGAAACTCAACGAGATCACAAAGGAAAAAATCAACGCCAAGATCGAGTTCGAGATGATCCCCCTCGGCGAGTACACCGAGAAGATGAACATGAAGTTCACGGCTGGCGAGGAATTTGATATCTGCTTCACCGGCGCATGGAACCCGTATCTGCCCGCCGTTGCGAAGGGCGCTTATGCCGAGTTGACGCAGGACGTTCTGGATAAGTACGCTCCTGACGTTGTCGCTGATCTCAACAGCGCTGTCTGGGATGCAATCCGTGTAAACGGCAAGCTCTACGGCATTCCGCTTCAGCAGATCTATGTCCGTCAGACCGGTATCCGCTTCAACACCGAGCTTCTGAACAAGTACGGCTTCGATCCCAGCACTGTCAAGACGCTCGACGATCTGGACGAGTATGCTGCGACCATCAAAGCCAGTGAGCCGGATGCCGTTGTGATTTATAATTACGGTCATCTTATTTATGAAAATATGGTCAACTATCTTGGCTATGATGTGATCGTTTCCAATACGACGCCGGGTGTTGTTTACTATGCTGCCGAAACTCCCGTTGTCTTCAACCAGTTTGAGTCTGAAGAATTCAAGGCTCTGTGTGAAAAGATGCGCGAGTGGAATCTGGCGGGCTACTTTCCGACAGACGCCGTTACCGGTGCTGACTCTGTAGGTGAGAATGACATCCGTGCGATCGACACCGACCCGGCGCACAAGCCCGGCGGCGACATCACCGAAGGTCAGCTTCGCGGCTATGACATCACCGGCATTGCCTTCGGCGACTGCGCCATGACGACCGGCGCTGTGCAGGCGACGATCACCGCCGTCTCCGCAACCTCCAAGAACGTCGAGCGCGCTGTTGCGTTCATCAACCTCCTTGACTCCGATCCCGAAGTCCTGAACCTCATCTGCCACGGCATTGAGGGCACGGACTATGAATTCGTCGGCGACAAGGCTGACGGCCTCATCAAGCCCATCAGCGACTATCCCGGCATGCTGAGCTTCCTCGTCGGCAACGTCTTCAACGAGTACTACACCGACGCTTCTCAGGTCGGCACCTGGCAGGAAACTGCCGAGATCAACGCCAACGCGCAGGCCTCCTGCATCCTCGGCTTCGCATTCAACTCCGAGCCTGTTGCAACCCAGATCGCGCAGTGCTCCGCTGTCGCCGAAGAGTATCTGCCCGCTCTCAACTGCGGCGCAGTCGATGTTGACAGCACGCTCGAAGCGTTCAACGCCGCTCTGAAGGACGCCGGCGTCGAGCAGATCATTGCCGAAATGCAGTCCCAGATCGACGCATGGCTGGCAACCAAGTAAATAAACGACCCCATCAGGATTTTTAGTCTGACTGACTGAAGGACGGGCAGGATGAGCTATCTCATTGCCTCATCCTGCCCGTTTTGTATGCAAATTCTTTGAGGATGGAGAGATTATGCCATGAAAAAAGCAATTTCCCTGTTCCTGGCGCTTGTCATGCTTGTCAGCGTATTTGCCGGACTCGGTATCACTGCCTATGCCGCAGATGCGCAGACGCTCTGGGTCGATCCGGTCAACGGCAGCGACAGCGCCGCCGGTACGCAGGCTGCCCCCTTCCAGACGATTGAAAAGGCAAAAGCCGCTGCTGTAGCGCCGAGTGCAGGCGGTGATGTGACGGTATGGCTGCACGGCGGAACCTATCGTGTCAGCAATGCGATCACGTTCACCTCTGCCGACTCTGGCAAGAACGGCCATGTCATCACATATAAGGCCGTTTCCGGCGAGGTTCCGGTCATTTCCGGCGGCACGCCCATCACCGGCTGGACGATATATGACGCACAGAAGAACATTTATGTCGCCGACGTTCCGGCTGCGGCAGTCAATTCGCGTCAGTTCTATGTGGACGGCGAGCACCAGACCCGCGCCATGACGGAACAGTCTCCCACAGACTGGACACTGTTCGGCACAAAGGGTTATATGTCTCCTGCCGTTACGACGCAGGAAGCAAATGAGTATCTGGTTCTCGATCTCGGAAAAGTACGCAGTGTCAACTATCTGACCGCATATTCGTCCATACAGGCGGATAAAAACGGCCGTGCGGCCGGATTTCCGCAGGACTTTACAGTTGAAACCTCAGAGGATGGCACAGCTTGGACGGTGCAGTGTGAACAAACCGGATATGAGTCGCCTGTGGTTGCTACCGCTGCAACATTCAACTTTGCACCGGCTCAGGCACGCTATATTAAGCTAAATGCAACAAAGCTCGGCACTGCGAGCAGGACGAACCCTGGCCGGTATATGTTGGCCATTTCCGAACTGGAAACGGGTCTAAAAACCGGCAGCAATACAGATCTCTCGGAGGTTGTTGTTGATTATGACACCAACCTGATGACTGCTGTTGAGGTTCTGGGGCACAACGAAAATCATGACTGGAACTGGCTGAATCAAACCGGCTATGGCAGCGCGAACCTGTTTGACAACAATCCGGACACCGTCGTTACAACAGGCGGGTATTATCGCCAGCAGATCGAAGTCGAGGGCGTTTACCCATGGCTCAGTACAAATATCAGCCAGAACGGACAGAACGCAGAGATTGCAGCAATTCGAATCGCGGTTGACGCCATCAATCAACCCGTAGATTTTACAATCGAAATTTCACAGTCGAATGATCCCGGCAACACGGACTGGACAATCGTTCACAGCGAAACAGCGTTCGATTGGTCACAGAGTCGGTCGGCTGTCTTCATTTTTAGCCCGTGTGAGGCGAAAAAAGTTCGCTTGCACGCTACAAAAATTGCAAATGGCGAGGAAACGCCCGGCACAGAGAGTGACGACGGCAAGGAATACGCACTCCGTGTTGCGGAATTTGCAGCGTTTGCGCCCAAGTCCGGTAGCAGTGAGCCCGCCGAAATAGACTACACGACAAATTTGCTGCACCCTGGATGTGTAGAGGGCATCTTCCATAACAACCCCAACAAGGAATCCTATAACTATGATGAAGTCGGAACATTCCCGCTGGACGCGCTGGTAGACGGCAATAGCAGCGCCTATAGCTTTATCACCTCCAAACCGTATCAGCCGGAGTGGCTGCTTGGCAACGGTGGCAGTCTCTCGCCGTGGGTTGAGGTGCGACTGAGCGATAACGGCTCTGCTGTGCAACTTGGCGCGGTACGCGTTGCCGTTCGTCCGCGTGTTGTGCCGAATGACTTTGAAATCCAGACTTCTGTAGACGGTGTGACATGGAAGACAGTTGTGAACGAAGACAACTACGATTGGAGCGAGGAAAAGACCGCTGCTATGTTCACGTTCCAACCGCTACAGGCTACCCGCTTGCGTTTTGTCGCGCACAATCTCGAAAAGCTTGTTGAGGATGAGAGCTACTACTTTCAGCTCAGCGAGTTGGAGGCGTATGGCGTAGCGCAGACGATTTCGGTTGATACGTCGAACGATTTGCTAAAGCCCGGATGTGTCAGCCCGATTTATCAGATCAATGGCGGCGCACTACAGGATTACACAAACTATACATATCCGCTGAATAATCTTGTTGACGATGATGTGCAGACATTTATCTCTTCGGACAGCCTCCTGAGGCCTTGGCTTGCCGCAAACGGCGGTGAGCTTGCACCGTGGGTAGACGTTTCAGTGACAGATGACGGAACAGCAGTGACGGTTGGCGGCGTGCAGATCAGTATTCAAGAGACCTATAATAAACCGGTTGACTTTTCCATTCTTGCTTCCGAAGATGGTCAGAATTGGACGACGTGCAGGCAGTTGAAAGGGTATGACTGGGGCGAAACAACCTCTCGGTTGTTTACATTTGCACCGGTTTCCGCCAGCAAATTGCGTATTCAGGTTCGCGATCTGGATGGACAGCAGGAGGGGTTGCCGCTTTATTTCCGACTAACTGAACTGGAGGCTTATGCACCGACCGATTTCATTGACATAGGGCGCGTGATTTATGTGCAGGTGAGTAGCAGTGAAACGTGTACGCCATCCGGTATTGCGGCGCTGCACGATAACAGCGATAAGACCTATGCCGCAGAGCATGCCATCAACGGAATGTACTATGATAATCTGGAGCATCTTGGTTACGCTGTTCCGGAGAGTTTTGGATTGAAAAACTTTAAAAACACTGCGGATATTGAGATCAACATCCTGCGCTGGTGGCAGCACCGCATCTTCCGAAATAGCGGTGTGTCTGCTGACGGCACGGAGATCTATCTTGATACGGATTGGCTCACATCGCTCCAAAGCACAGCCTATTCCGACCGCATCACATGGATAGAAAACGCGTATGAATTTATCGACCAGCCCGGCGAATGGTATCTTAACCGCAGCGAAAGCAAGCTTTATTATAAGCCAGACGGAAGCATGGATGGCAAGTCGGCGACTCTGCCGGTGACGGAGCAGCTCCTGGTCTTTGAGGGAACCGAAAATATCACATTTGACGGTGTGAAATTTGAAGATACTTCTTGGCTGACGCCGAATGAAATTGGCTACAATGATGCACAGTCCGGTACGTATGCCCAGCACAATGGCGTTTGGGGAGATGTACCCGGCGCGATTGAAACACACGCGGCAAAGAATATCACCATTACAAACAGCGAACTGCGCAATCTTGGCATCGGCGGTATCCGCATCGGCAATGGTAGTTCTGATTGCACCATTACAAACAGTGCAATCCACGACATTTCCAGTTCCGGTATCTTTATCGGCAATAACACCGGCCATAATCACGGATATTGCGATCCGGGCACGGATGTAACGGGCGTTGTTGTGCGCAATAACTATATCACGCGCACTGGTCTGGACATCTTCGGCTCAAGCGCCATCTGTGCGCTGTATACCTCTGATACCGTGATTGACCATAACGAGGTCTGCTACACAACGTATACCGGTATTTCGCTTGGCTGGGGCTGGGACTGGAAAAACGCTCCCTGCTCCGGAAACAACACCGTTTCCAACAACTACATCCATGATACCGGCAAGACCATCCATGACGGCGGCAGCTTCTATTCGCTTGGCCTGCAGGAAGGTACAAAGGTGTTTGGCAACTATCTACACCACCACAGCGATGGCCTGTATGACAAGGACGGCGGCCTGTATACCGATGAAGGCTCGACGGGCATGGAACTGTACAACAACGTTGTCGGCGACGGCGTTTACTGGTGGCAGAAGATCTGGACGACCAACATCAAGGACTGCTACTGGCACGACAACTTCTATTCTGTGAACCGTTCCTGGGACAGCGGCGTAAATATCCGTCAGGAGAACAACACCTATGTTGAGGGCGGTGATTTCAGTCAATACCCCGCTGCACAGGCTATTATCAACAATGCGGGTCTAACAGATCCAAGCGTGAAAGACGGTGTCCGCATGGGTATTGCAGAGAAGCACAATGTGACATTGATGCAGTATCCGGACGGCGAGGCATACTACTTTGAAAAACCAGCCGGCCTGCTTACATTTACAATTCCTAGTCAGATCGGCAACACGCAATATGACAAGCTGGCGCATACCGCAAATATTCTCATGCCGGAAAGCACTGACCGCACATCGCTTGCCGGTAATTTCACGATGGCTCCCGGCTTCACCTGCGACAAAACTTCCGGCAGCCTCCAGAACTTCACATCGCCTGTTGTCTATACGTTTACTGACGGCACAGATACTATCGCGTGGACGGTCACCGTCACCTGCGATGTAACGGCGGATGGCCCGCTGGTCGGTACGGAAACGACGCTGGACGCGGCCATCGCCGCACGCAGCGACTGGACACAGGAGCCTGCCGAGGCTGAAAACGGCGGTGCGCTCTTTACGCCGGCCAAGAGTTTCAGCGCCTATATTGGCGACCGCATTGCCAACGATGCCATTCTGGAATTTGATGTGCAGTCTGTTCTGGACGGCAACGACTGGACGGGTTATGCCCTGCGGATGCAGGACCCATATTCCACGCTCGGTACGATGTACCACATTGTCTTCAAGCAGGATGCCATTGAGCTTCAGAAATGGGTAAACGGGAACCGCACGATGCTGATCGGTACGATCGAGGGCTATGACCCAGTTTACGGCGATGTGGAAAACAAATTCTATACATCTGATATCCGTCATAGCATCAAGACCGGCGCAATCGATGTGCCCACCGGCGTGCGTCTGTTCCTGTATATTGACGGCAACAAGGTCTTCGACGTAATTGATGCAGACAGTCCAATTACAGGAAGTGGTTTCTTCGGCATGTATCCGATGACGCACGACATGACGCTTCTGCCGTTCTCGAACATCGATACCAGCCCCAAGCCCGATCCCGACCCCGATCCCGCCCCCGATCCTGAACCGAGGCCGATTCTTCCTATACTGCCGTCCGGCGGACAGAGTGCCTGGAAGAATCCCTACCAGGATGTCACTGATTCGAGCAGTTATTATGAAGCTGTGCGCTATGTCACGGAAAAGGGCCTGATGAACGGAACCAGCGCATCTACGTTCTCTCCCGACGCGGCAATGACGCGCGCAATGATGGTCACGATCCTCTGGCGCATGGAAAAGGAGCCTGCCGAGCTGAAAAGCAACTTTACGGATCTGACGGCGGACTGGTACCGCACAGCTGTTGATTGGGCAGCGGAAACCGGTGTTGTCAACGGCGTCGGAAACGGAAAATTTGCACCGAACGCCACGCTCAGTCTGGAACAGTTGATTACCATTCTGTATCGCTATGCGGAAAATAAGGGGTATAACGTCTCGAAGTCCGCTTCGCTCGATTCGTTCACGGACGGCAGCGCTGTCAGCGCATACGCAAAGCCCGCCATGCAGTGGGCAGTCGGAATGAACTTCCTTTCCGGCAATACCCTGACCCCAGGCGCGCCCGCAAGCCGCGCGCAGATCGCACAGGTTCTGATGCTGTTCTGCAAGGCTTACATCAAGTAATTCCCATATAACCGGCTGCGCCCTGCTGTTTGCAGGGCGCAGCACCCAAATTTGCATACAATCAGCAAAAAACTGCTGAAATGATAGATATATCTGAAAAGGAGCCATCATTATGGATAATTCCACACCGTTCCGCACGTTTGGAACCATGCTCGACTGTTCGAGAAACGCTGTGCCGAATCTGCACACGCTCAAAAAGTGGGTCGATCTCACGGCAAGCCTCGGATACAACACCCTGCTTTTATACACAGAAGACACCTATGAGGTACCGGACGAGCCGTACTTCGGCTATATGCGCGGACGCTACACGCAGGCCGAGCTGCGTGAACTGGACGCATATGCCAACGAGCGCGGCATGACGATCATGCCCTGCATCCAGACGCTGGCGCATCTGTACGCCATCAAGCGCTGGCCGGAATACTGGCCGCATTTTGACACGGATGATATTCTGCTGGCGGGCGACGAGCGGGTGTATACGCTCATTGACCATATGTTCCGGAGCCTTGCCGCGTCGCTCTCCTGCCGGACGATCCATCTCGGTATGGACGAGGCGGAGATGTTCGCGCGCGGCCGGTATTACAACCAGCACGGCGACTGCAACCGCTCACAGGCGTTGCTTGCGCATTTGCAGCGCGTATGTGAAATCGGCGAAACATATGGCTTCCGCTTCCTGATCTGGTCGGATATGTTCTTTAAGCTGGCGACCGGCGGACAGTATTATGCCCAAAACGCTCAGATCGACGAATCTGTGCGCGAAAAGATCCCGGCAAACGTGGAACTTGTCTACTGGGATTATTATTCGGCGGATGAAGCGCACTATGACGGCATGATCGAGGCACATCAGAAGCTGAAGCCCGGCACATGGTTCGCGGGCGGCCTGTGGAAGTGGACAGGCTATGCCCCGCACAACGGCTACAGCATGAAGATCACAAAAGCAGCGCTTGCAAGCTGCCGGGAGCATGGCGTGCAGGACGTATTTCTGACCATGTGGGGTGACGACGGCGGGGAATGCTCCCCGTTTACGCTCCTGCCGTCGCTGTTCTATGCTTCGGAGCTTGCGAAGGGCGAAACCGATGACGAAACGATCAAGGCGCATTTTGCGCAGCGCTTCGGTGCAGCCTTCGACGATTTCATGCAGCTGGATCTGCCCGGAACGCGCAACGGCCTTGACGACAACGTTCGGAATCTGGATAAATTCCTGCTGTATAATGATCCGTTTATGGGCATGATGGACAAAACTGTTTTGCCCAGCGAAGGGGCACAGTTCGGCGCTTGCGCCGAAAAGCTGGAAGCACTGCAAACGCTGCCGGAGTGGGGCTATCTGTTCCGGACGCTCGGCGCGCTGTGCCGGGTGCTAGAGATCAAGGCGGAACTTGGCGCCCGCGTCCACGAGGCATACCGCACAGGAGATAAAACAGCGCTTCGCGCCATGCTCACGGAGCTTGACGAGACACTTGGGCGTCTGGAACGCTTTCATGATGCCTATCAGGCACAGTGGATGCAGGAAAACAAGCCGCATGGCTTTGACGTGCAGGACATCCGGCTCGGCGGTCTGATGCAGAGAGTAAAGACCTGCCGTGCGCGGTTGGAGGATTACTGCGCCGGACGGCTCGACCGGTTGGAAGAACTGGAAGCAGCGCAGCTTGATTTCTTCGATCACGGAAAGCGCTGCGCAGAGCCGGTCGCCACGCATTGGGGACAGATCGCGACAGCAAATATTGTCTATATGACGATGCTTTGGTGAAAAATATGAGTCAAATTTTAGAGCAAGCAAGCTGGATCTATCCATCGGAGGATATCGGCGAAATATGCCCTGTTTTCCGAAAGCATTTTACCGCGCGCCCCGGTGCAGCAGCGAAGCTGGAAATCACCGCATTCGGCGTCTACGAAGCGTTTCTGAACGGGCAGCGGATCGGAAATTTCTTTCTGGCTCCCGGCTGGACAAGCTATCCGACGCGCCTGCAGGTACAGACCTATGATCTGACGGCGCTGCTGCGCGAGGAAAATGAACTGACCGTTACGCTCGGAAAGGGCTGGTTCGCCGGACGGATTTCTGCCGGTGTTTATCAGGCGATTGCGGACGGCCCGCGTCTGCTGGCAGCACTGCATCTGACCGACGCGGACGGCCCGCGGGAATATGCGACCGACGAAAGCTGGCAATGGGCCGAAAGCCCGATCCGGTTCAGCGATATTTACGACGGCGAAACGTATGATGCGCGCGTCACACCGGAAAACTGGCGCTTTTGCCGGACGGATAGCTGCGGCAAGCAGATGCTGATCCCGCAGGAGGGCGAGATCGTTACAGAGCATGAACGACTCAAGCCGGTCGCGGTTCTGCATACGCCGAAGGGCGAAATGGTGCTCGATTTTGGACAGGAGATCACGGGTTACGCGGAATTTACCGTGCAGGCCCGTGCGGGTGAGCGCGTTCTGCTCTCCTGCGCAGAGGTGCTCGACGCAGACGGAAATTTCTATACGGAAAACTACCGCAGTGCAAAATCCAGAATCGAGTATATCTGCCGTGGCGGAATCCAGACCGGCCGCGCACACCACACGTTTTACGGCTTCCGCTATCTGCGTGTGGACGAAGCGCCGGAGGGTTGGCAGGCAGAGAATTTCACGGCGGTCTGCGTCTATTCCGATCTGCAAAGAACCGGCTGGATTCGCACGTCCGATCCGCTTTTGAACCAGCTGTATCAGAACATTGTCTGGGGTGAAAAGGACAACCTGCTGGACGTACCGACTGACTGCCCGCAGCGCGACGAGCGGCTTGGATGGACAGGCGACGCGCAGGTCTCCATCCGTGCGATCACCTGCACGTTTGATGGGAAGCGATTTTTTTCAAAATGGCTGCGCGATATGGCAGCGGAGCAGCGCGGGGACGGCACAGTTTCCCATTTTGTCCCGAATGTCGGTCTGTTTACGAAAGATCCCGCGCTGTTCTGCGGCGGCTCGGCGTGGGCGGACGCGGCGGTGATCTGCCCGTGGCAGCTCTATCAGGCTTATGGTGACAAGGAACTCCTGCGTGAACATCTTCCCATGATGCAGAAGTGGGTCGAATATGTATGCAGGGCTGCCGGGGACAGCTGCATCTGGAGCACCGGGCACCATTACGGCGACTGGCTGGCGCTCGACGCCGGAGAGGGCAATTATACCGGCACTTCCCGCAAGGAATTTATCGCAACGGCATTCTATGCGCATTCCGCACAGCTTCTGGCACAGGCAATGGACGCGCTGGATATGGACGGCGCTGCATATCATCGGCTGTTTGAAACGATCCGTGCCGCACACCAGAACGCATTCCCGGACTGCCGAACGCAGACCGAATGTGCATTGGCGCTGCATTTTGGTCTTGCGGCGGCTCCTGCCCGCGTTGCCGCGCAGCTTGCAGAGCTGGTTCGGAGCAACGGGAATCGACTGACGACCGGCTTTGTCGGAACACCGTATTTGTTACACGCGCTGAGTGAAAACGGCTATGCACAGACGGCCTATGACCTTCTTTTGCAGACGAAAGCCCCATCATGGCTGTTCTCTGTCAAAATGGGCGCAACGACCGTCTGGGAGCATTGGGACAGCCGAAAGGCGGACGGCTCGTTCTGGAGCACAGATATGAACTCGTTCAATCACCATGCCTACGGCGCGGTAGCCGACTGGCTATACGGCGCGGCGGGAGGTATCCGTCCGGGGAAGCCGGGCTATGAAACCGTGCTGTTCTCACCCATTCCAAACCGGCGACTGCAGCGATTTGAAGTAGTAGTAAATACGCCGCACGGAAAAGTGTGTTCATGCTGGAAATGGAACGGCCCCACAGTGACATATGTTCTTACTACGCCGGTCAGTGCCGAGATTCGGCTTGGTGGTGAACAGCACAATGTTGCAGCGGGAACATACACCTTTGTTCGGGGGGATACGACAAATCGCCGTATGAAGCAAAGGATTTTCTGAACGTTCGAAGATAATTCGCGGTTGCCCATAGCGCCCATCGGAGTTATTAGCAAATGTAGATATGAGAGCTGCACCTAAAAATATGATAGTTGGCTTGTGTCATTTTGAGCCATGCCATGTTATAATAAATACGGAGAAAGAGTAGCAATTGAACGAGCAAAAACTGTATCAATACCTGGGCGCACCGCTGTTTTCCTTATTTCACTCGTTCCACATTCGGCACATGAAGGCCAAAGGAAATTCTCTTGATCACTCGGATATAATCCTCCACCGGAAAATCTTCCTTCGTGCACAAGATAAGATACCTGTCGCCGCCGTCGATCAGGTTGTAATCCGTACTGAAAAACCCATTCCTGCGGTAAAAATCAAGCCTTCTCACCCTCTGCTCAGAATTCGCCGCATGAGGATCCAGCGGCTCAATATTCAAGGCAACGCCCCTGCCCGAGGCCCTCGCCTTCAAATCCGTCAGAATCGCCGTCCCGTATCCTTTGGAACGGATTTCATCATTCACCGCCAGGTACAAGACGAAAACCATATCCTCATTCTCGACCGTATACGTGAAACCGCAGAAATCATCGCCATCATAATAAGCCAGGAAATGCACATAACTGCTCCAAGCCCGAAGACGCAGCAGGAACATCGGAAACTGCTCATTCTTTGGAAAAGCCCTCTCCAGAAGACCCTTCACCCGTGAAAGATCCCGAAGACTCCCATCCACCTTCCGCGCCGTCAGCCTCATCCCGATTCCCCTTTCCTGCGATAATGACTAGAAATAATGCTTTAAGACCTATGATAACACAGAAAGAAAAACGAACGGTACACCCACGCAAAAAGGAGCTGTAGCAAAATGATTGCACATTTTGTCACAGCTCCTTTTCAATTTCTATTCTTCTCCTATATATACGCAGACATAGTCTTCGCCGTCCTTGACGATGCCGAAGGGAATGGTGTCGCCTTCGTGGACGCCGAAGTCTTTGTAAGGCTCGTTCAGGAGTTTTCCGATGACATGGTCTCCCGCCACGTCCATGCTTCGTACCCAGCATATTTCGACGCCTTCCTGGCCTTCCTTCATGAAGAGGACGCGGAGGTCGTCGGGGAAATCGGGATGGCGGAGTTCGTCTATGACGTCCATTCCGCGGAAGAACTCAAGACCTTCATTTTTGAAATAGCCTTCATTGATGAACCGGATCGTTTCCTCAAACGGCGTCGTATCGACATCGGGATGAAGGATGATATTCCAGTGAGCGGCACTGCCCCTGCGGACCTTCAGGGAAACCGTTCCGTCATTCGGGAGAGGAATGAACCTGTCTCCCTCCCTCTTCGCAGAAGCGAGGATTTTGAAGGTGAAGCCTGCTTCGTTATCAATATAGCCATACCCCAAAGCACCATCGGCCCCATCGGCCCCATCGGCGCCGATCTTCGCAGCTTCAAGTAACTCCGCCAGATAATCGTTCATAGCAAAGAAACAACCCCGGTGATACATGTCTCTGAAACTCAGCTGGCTGACAAGTGTCATAGAAAATCCTCCTTTTCTCCCCGTACTCGAAAAGTAAGCAGCAAGAGCCGTTCCGCACGGCCGAAGACCTTCCCTTAGCTTGATTGTAGCATACGGGGTGGGGGAACGGAGGAAAACATGGAAACCGCGTGGCTTTCCCTCTACTCCATGATTTCGTGTATCTTTTTGATGATGGTCTGGTCAGCAGGAAGCCAACCAACGGTATCCAGACTGCTCTTAGTCAGCCATTTTGCAGCTTCCGCTTCTTTGAGAACAATGGTACCTTCCCTGACTTTGGCAAGGAAGGTATCCATGCTGAGGTGGAAGTTTGGATAGTCGTATTCGATAGTGCCAAGAAGTGGACCGACTTCTATTTCCACTTCGAGTTCTTCCCGAATTTCCCGGCGAATCGCTTCTTCAGGTGTTTCGCCTTTTTCTATTTTCCCTCCGGGGAATTCCCACTGCCCTTTAAATTCTCCGTATCCTCTTTCCGTGGCGAGGATTTTGGTGGGATGGTCGAGGTCATCAGCAATGACAGCGGCTACGACTCTGATCGTTTTCATAGAGCCTCCTTACTGTGCCAGAAGCTTTCCTGTCTGGCGAATGAATTTGGCCGGGATGGGGCGTTCAAGGTGCCAGATGATATTCATAGGACTGCTGCCTTGGTGGCTCACGTATTCGGCCTTGCCGAGGTAGACGAAAGGCGCAGTACCGGTCTGGTCTTTGTTGTATTCTCTGACGAAGAGGAGAATTTGGGATCCCATTTCCTTATGGTGGATGTAACGCTGTCCAGTATTGGATGCTTCGGATGTGGTGCTCTGGCTCTGCCAGTGGAAGAGATGCTCATTGATGGAGTAGTCGGCATACATGGTCGTCAGGGAATAGTCTTTGTCGGCTTTGTTCAGCGTATTGATGAAAAAGTCGAGGTTTCTGTCTTTCAGGTAGAGGACGCCCTGACGCATGGATTTCGCTCTTTCTGGATGGCCGAGTGCGACGAGAATCTGGTCCTTGGTGTAGTGGCAATGGAGGTCGAGCGGACAGGTGAAGCCAAGATCGACATTCTCATCGACGAAGTCGAGGTGGTCGAGGTTGTATTGCAGAATATCGCAAATTTCCTGGCACATGACGGGATTTTCCCGGATAGAGGCCATGTCACCTTCCAGGTCGCTGTAATCGTGAGGATCTTTAGTGCTGTTTGTCGGCCAGACGGTATACTGGAACATTTCGAGCATGAGGCGTCTTTCTTCTTCTGTTGCATCACTGACGGTGCCCGGCATGAATTCTGAAAGGATGGTCTGGATCCATCTCCGGGAGTCGATGGCACAGATTTTACCCATCGCTTTGGTAATGGTATCCTCGAGCGGTTCTTCGAAGTCCTCCCGCTTGTCCGCCTTCACGCAGAGGCGGTAGAAGCCGGCAGCATTGGTCCCTTTCGTTTCTCTATCGGTGTAGAGGTCTTTGATATCCATGCTGTAGTAGGAAAGGAAATTGTCCAGGGTGAGCGGTCTTCCGCTGTCTTCTTCAAAGGTACTAATTCCCTGGATGAGTCTGCCCTGTGCGCCAAGAGATGCGTTGATATTTCTAAGGATGTTTTTGGCTGCCTTTTTCTCGAGGTGGATATAGCAGCCGCGCGGGACGGAGATGAAACCTCTCTTGATCTCATCCGCCAGACTTCCGTGAGCTTTATTCAGAAGGGCTGTGAATTTTAATTCAAAGTCGTATTTCTTATTGGCCTGTCCTATGAAATCGAGGACGGTGAGGCATTCTTTTCCTTCAGAGAGACGCAGTCCGCGTCCGAGCTGCTGGAGGAAAATGGTCAGAGATTCGGTCGGTCTCAGGAAGAGGATGGTATTGACGGACTTGATGTCGACGCCTTCGTTGTAAAGGTCGACGACGAAGATGAATTTCACCTGACCGGAAACAAGTTTCTGCTCGGCGGATTTCCTGTCCGCATAGGACGTATCGCTCGTCAGGTACATGGATGGCACGTCATGATCGTTGAAATAGTCGGACATGAACTTCGCATGGGCTTTGGAAACGCAGAATCCAAGGCCGGTAACGTCGTTCCAGTCAGTCACGTAACGATCCGTTTCTTCGAGGACCCATTCGGCTCTTTTCTTCGCGCCGTACTGTTCCATGGAGTAGACGTTGGAAAGCTCGGAGGCATCGTAGCCGCCTCTCGTCCAGCGGATCTGGCTGAGGTCGGTCGTGTTGTCGACGCCGAAATACTGGAAGGGACAGAGGAGTTTCCTGTCGATGGCATCGGGCAAGCGGATTTCCACGGCAATGCGTCCGTCAAAGTACGGCAGGACGCTCTTTCCATCCATTCGTTCCGGAGTTGCCGTCATGCCTAGAAGAATCTTCGGCTCATAGTAGCTGAGGAGTGACTGGTAAGAAGGCGCAGCCGCATGGTGGAATTCGTCGATGATGATGAAATCATAGTAATTCTTGTCCGGGACATGTTTCGTGAAATCTTTGGATTGGAAACTCTGGATGGAAACGAAGAGCTGGTCGATAGTTTCCGGATGATTCTCACGTCCGACGAGAAGGCTGCCGAAGGTCGGATCTCTCATGACGCTGCGGAAGGTCGCAAGGCTCTGCTGCAGCAGCTCTTCCCTGTGTGCAACGAAAAGAAGTCTGGGTTTTCTCTCATGGCCGAACTTCTGGCAGAAACGACGATAGTCGAGCGCAGCGACGACGGTCTTTCCCGTCCCTGTTGCTGCGACAACGAGATTCTTATAGCGATGATGGATTTCCCTTTCCGCTGCGAGTTTGTCGAGGATCGCCTGCTGGTACGGGTACGGCTGGATTTCCATGATGTAAGGATTCGTGCCGAAGTTATTGAAATTCGGATCATCCTTATATCTTTCCCTGTAAATGGCCTCCTGCAGTTTCTTGCTGTCGCCTTCCTGGTACGTTTCAAACTCGCTGGAGTTCCAGTAGCTTTCAAACGTCGCTTCCATCTTCGCCATCGTGGACGGCTGGTCCTGAGAAGTAATCTTCACATTCCACTCCAGGCCGCTCGAAATGGCCGCACGGGAAAGAGCCGATATACGCCGTCGAGAAACCGCTCTCGCGGTAGAACATGTAGGACTTCGCATGGAGACGTGTCCTCGCTGTATCATAGGAAACTTTGATTTCCGTATTGCTGAGCTTGGCGAGCTCCTCGATTGCCTTCACATCTGTCGCGCCCATGTAGGACGTCGTAATGATGCGAAGATGACCCCGCTCAGTGAACTTCTTCAAAGGTTCGAGAATAAGACGAATCCCGCTCCATTTCACAAAGGAAACAAGAAGATCGATCCTGTCAGCGGACTCAATTTCCTTCGCGAGCTCCACAAACATCGGCGGTTCATGATCCGAACCCGTAAAGAGCGAACTCTGCGCCAAAGACGTGCCCGGACGCGAGAAACTCCCATGCTCCTGGAACGCGAACGCGGAATTCTTCGTATTCACGACCGACAAGAGCTGATCCACCCTGCGCTCCTGCGTGAGCGGAAGTAGATCCTTCCCGCTTTCACTGCCGAGCGTGCTGAGCATCTGATTGATCAGACGGACCTGCTCTTCTTCTGCCTCATCCTTCCCGGACTCCTCTGCCACAGCCGTCAGCCGCTTCTCAAGAAGCTTTGCCACATACTCCGCCAGAACCCGCGCCGACTCAGCAGCATCCACAGCCCCGGTCTCCACCCGCTGCCGCTCCGCCGCCTCCGCCGAGCGAATCTCCTCCTTGAGCTCCTGATTGATCAGCTGCTCATACAACCCCTGCCTCAACATCAAACCACCAAACCTTCCCAGAAAACCGTAAAAATCTTTCCTAGATCTAATTATACCAGGGAGTAATGAGTAATAGATGAGAAATTCATGAGAATGCTGGAGAAAGATGAGGGAGTATAAACCATACAACCACACGCAAAAAGAGCAGCACCTCGATTTTCTGAGATGCTGCTCTTTCTTTTTATTATTCTTTTATTACTCTGTTGTTTCTTCCGATGCTTTTTCCTCGAGATCTTTAAGTGTAACTTTATGCTTATAGGACATTTCGTGTTGGTTTTAGATCCGATGAGGCTTGTGTTTATCGGCCTCCATTGGCATTTTAAGTAAGAAAATAAAATATAAAATTCATCGAGGATATAATAAGGATCTTCATATTGTTCTTGATATGGAATATAATTAGATCGTAATTAGTTATGGAGGATGCTATGGAATATATATCGGCAGCAGAAGCAGCAGAACTTTGGGGAATTTCCCATCGTCGAGTCATAGTGCTTTGCTCAGAAGGCAGAATTCCAGACGCAAAAATGTTTGGAAAAATGTGGGCAATACCTAAAAATACATCTAAACCTGTAGATTGTAGGAGAAGAGAATTTATGAATGATAAAAATTTAAAGCCTTTTTTGAAATGGGCGGGTGGAAAAGGACAATTAGTTGAGGAGATCAGTAAAAGATATCCTTCTGAACTTGGAAAATCGATTAAACGTTATGCGGAACCTTTTATAGGAGGTGGAGCAGTTCTATTTGATATCTTGAATAAATATGAGCTTGAGGAGATTTACATTAGTGATATTAATGCAGAATTAATTCATACTTATTTAGCAGTACGTGATGATGTGGATGACTTGGTGGAATTACTTTTAAAGTACCAAACTGAATATCTCCCATTATCTGAAGATGATAGAAAGACATATTTCTTAGGTAAGAGGGAAAGATTTAATGTTCTTAAAGATAAAGATAATCCACCAACGGAATTAGCTGCACTATTTATTTTCTTAAACAGGACTTGCTTTAATGGCCTTTATCGCGTAAATTCAAGAGGAAAGTACAATGTTCCTATGGGACGATATAAGAGACCTATTATATGCGATGAAGAAAATTTAAGACGCGTTTCAGACGCTTTAGACGGGGTAAAGATTGTTTGTGGAGAGTATAGTGAATCACGGAGTTTTATTGATGATAAAACGTTCGTCTACTTTGATCCACCGTATCGCCCGTTAAGTGGCACGTCTAATTTTACTTCATATACAAAGAGCTCATTTAATGATGAAAATCAAAAAGAATTAGCTGAATATATAAAAGAATTATCCCAGCAGGGAGCATTGGTAATGGCTAGCAATGCGGATCCAAAGAATACAGATCTAGATGATAATTTCTTTGACGATTTATATGCGGGGTTAAATATAAACAGAATACTTGCGTCGAGGATGATTAATAGTAACGCTCAAAAACGAGGGAAAATCAGTGAGCTGCTGATATGTAATTATTAATGTAGATAATTGCCTGAGAAAAACGGCAATTAAATAATATACACTAATTTTTATGTATGGAGGGTAGTAAATGAGTACTTTAGAGTCATTAGAGGAATCGCCAGAAGCAGTTTTGGTAAAACCAAAGTGGAAGAGGGCCCAAAAGATCAAAAAATGGGAACCAGATGATTTTGAGCTGGAAATGACTACGGTCTGGAGCTTTCCACAAAGAGGCGACTGGGCTACGCATGATGCTAAATGGCGAGGAAATTGGTCGCCATATATTCCCAGGAATATTATTCTAAGATTCTCTAAAGAGGGGGATTTAATACTAGATCAATTTGCAGGCGGTGGAACGACGCTAGTAGAAGCAAAGCTTTTAAACAGGAATATCATTGGTACGGATGTTAATGATATTGCGCTTGAACGTTGCAGAGAAAAAGTGGATTTTGACCATGAGGGAGCGGATGGGACTGTAACTATAAAAAAGGCGGATGCTAGGGATCTAAACTTTATTGGGGATTCAAGTATTGATCTTATTTGTACTCATCCACCTTATGCAAATATCATTCACTATAGTGAGGGACAAGATATTGGTGAAGATTTATCAAATTTGGACGTTACCAATTTTCTAGAAGAAATGAAAAAGGTTGCCAGTGAATGTTTTAGAGTGCTGAAAAAAGGGAAGTTCTGTGCTGTCTTAATGGGTGATACCAGAAAGAAAGGGCATATCATCCCTATGAGTTTTGAGGCCATGAAGATATTTGAGGCTAGCGGATTCAAAACAAAGGAAATTATTATCAAGGAACAGCACAATTGCAGGGCAACCGGGTATTGGAAAACAAATAGCATCAAATATAATTTTTTCCTGATTGCACATGAATATCTCTTCATATTTAGAAAACCATAAGAAATGAAAAAGGAGCTGTGGCGAAATATGTAATCATTTTGCCACAGCCCCTTTTTCATTTTTTTTATTCCATATTAGCAAGTAAGACAATAAATATCATCCATGACTAAATAGGTTTCTTATTCACAAAACAGCTCGTCCAACACTCCATTTTCTAAATCTGTAATATTAAACAGGGTTGGAAGTATATCAAACGTCTCATGGAGGTTTCGCCTGGCACTAACCCATCCACCACCATCAGTAACCCACACAAATTTTACGCCTTTTAAACCTTTTGATTCTTCGGCAATCAGCTTGTAGCTGCGGGATGTTTCATTGAGCTTTGATCCGCCTGATGTATAGAAATTAGTCTCCATGACATAGATGGTAGATTCTGTCTTTACAACGTAGTCCCACCGTTTTGTTGTTGTTCCCTCTGCTGAAATAGCAGATAAATCAACGCCCCATTTTTTCTCAATGTCCGACAAATACATCTCTTTGTAATATTCCACGCCGGTCTTCTTGATGAAACGTTCCAGGAGATTTTCCATCTGATGGCCGCCTCTGTTCTTTCTGCCGTTTGAATCCAATCCGGTCTCTACGCCAATACAGTAATCATACAGATTGTTAACAATATGATTCTGCAGCAGGTCAAACAGTCCGGTTTCTTTCATAAAATAGCTATATTGCTCGATGCTTTGCTGTTGCTTTTTAAAGTTATACGTAAAAGCTCCATTATCATCCTGACAATAAATTTCAGATGCCCTGACTGCCAGAATAATGGGAATACATTTCAAAGTTTCAGGATATTTTTTCAGTATTGTTTCAAAATCATTTTCAATATCTTTAGAGCCTATCAAGGAATTTAATATATTCAACTCAATCTTTATCGAATCAACATTGTTGTAAACCTTTGGAAAATCTACATAATAGGTGTATTCGTTAATTGATTTACGGAACGTATTCAACCATGCATCAAAATCTCTTGTCATTAGAATAACCCCTTTTTCTCGTTTATGTCTTGTATCCTTTTCGCGGATATTTTCAAATATTCCTCAACATTATCTATACCAACAAATTTTCGGCCCAATTTCAAAGCTGCAACGCCTGTTGTTGATGTTCCTGTAAACGGGTCCAGGACAATATCACCTTCCTTGGTCGAAGCTTCTATAATCCGCTCTAACAGATATAGCGGTTTCTGTGTCGGGTGTTTACCATACTTTTTTTCTGATGGTTTTGTAAGGCTGCCTGTCCATACATCCTTCATCTGTTTACCGTTATTAAGTTCTTTCATCAGCTGATAGTTGAAGTTATGATGTTCCTTTTTCTCGCTCTTACATGCCCACAGAATTGTTTCTGTAGAATGAGTAAAGCACCTGCATGCCAAATTCGGCGGGGGATTAGTCTTCTGCCAAGTTATATTATTAAGAATTCGAAAGCCTTCCTGCTCCAGTGCCATCCCTACTGAATAGATATTATGAAGCGTTCCGCTAATCCAAATCGTGCCATCAACAGTAAGGACCCTTTTACATTGACGGATCCAACGTCTATTAAACCTGTGCTTATCATTAACTGATAAGGCTTTATCCCAAGATCCTTTATTTACAGATACCATAGCCCCGCCTGAACAGGATATTCCTCCATCCGATAGAAAGTACGGTGGGTCTGCAAATATCATATCAATTGAATTTGTCTCTATCTTTGGTAGCAACTTGGAGGTATCACCCAAGTATAATATTGAATTGTCATTTTCGTAATACGGCTTTTGCCGCAGATGTATTATTTTCTTATCCATAACATCAATTATACTTGTGCTGCTGAGAGTCTTCAATTCTTCATCAATAATTTTATTGTAAAGCAGAAAGAGCCGTTCCGCACGTCCGAAGACCTTCCCTTCGTTTGATTGTAGCATAATGAGAGGGGCGGATCAGGTAAAAGAAAAGCCCCTAACTCATACTGGGCGGGGCTTTTCTAGTGGAATAATTAATTATCGTATACATGATAAATTATATTGGAACATCAGCACTTAAATCCCATACTTCTCTTCCCTCATTTTGAAAGCATCTGTTCCGCCCTCAAGAATTTCAATTACGTGCTTCCGCACACCTATATCATCTATAGAGCCTAATCCTTCCTGCACAATCTTTCCATTACCATCTACTTCTTCCATCGTAATTATTTGCTCTGCATCGCCAAATACGGGAATATTAGCATTATGCGTAGCTAAGATGTATTGCCTTTTAATTTTATTTTCTCTCAGTATTCTAACAAGATTCTCTGCAATGAATGAATTATCTAAATTATCTTCAGGCTGATCAATAATCAAAGGATCCTTATTATCTAATAAGAGGAGATTAAGAATTGCCGTACACTGTTGTCCCTTTGATAAGTTCTCTAATTTTTTATATCCATCACTAACAGCTAATTTTATCTCGATAATATCTTTTAACTCCATCTCTTCAATTTCCCTGAGGTTTTCAGCATTAAGCGAATCTTTAATTTTTTCTGCCACACTGTGCGTTAAATTATACTCATTTTGTAAGGAATCTATTCCAGCCCGACACGTACCTGTGAAAGAAAATACATCAAAATCAGGATATTCTGATATTCCTGCTAATGACTTCTCGCCTACTCCTGGTACTTTATTCGTCAAATAATCTATTAGAGGCTTCTTATTTTGTCCAAATAATATTCCCAATTGCATTCTTCCATTAAGTTTTTTCTTATTTATCTTTTTCAGAGATCGGTTGGCTTCTGCTCTTTTACAATCTAAAGCCATCCTATATTTTTCTATAAGATTTTTTCTTTCCGCTTGGAGTTTTTCTAATTCATTTATTAAATTATGATTCTTTTCTTCTTGCGGCTTAAATACTTCAATCTTCTTAATCAAACTATTATATTCGTTAAAAACTTCCATAGCGGTTTGGTCTCGAATACCTTCCGTTGATTTAAGGAATGTCCGCAACTGTGCATCATATTCACATTTTCTAGACTCCCATTGTTTATAGCATTCTTCATAAGCATTAACAAGATTCTCCTTACACTCTTTATAACGCTTGCTAAGCATATTAACTTCATTATTAAATGCTCTGATCTCTTCACATAACTTTTTAAATAACTCCAATCCCTGAATATTTTTATCTATTTGAATTTCGTTAAATTCGGGGTTGGGGGAGTTCTTAACAATATTTGCTAAAGTCGCAAATTGAGCTTCCTCTCTAGAAAGTTTCTCAAATGGAGCAAGTTTTTCTTTCATTCCGGTGTCCTCATAAAATTTCAAATTTTCCTCAGATTTTTGCAATTCCTCTATATCTTGTTGAGTCTTTTCTATTTTCTCCTCGATCTCAGAGATTTCGTTCCCATTTTTAATAATTTCATCATGGGCCATTCTTAGTTCTTCCATGGTTGACTCGTCAATAGAAATTAAACGACTAGTCACCTCTCTAATTAGATCTTTATCCTCTGCAATTTCGGTAATTTCATTCTGTCCATAAATCTCAACCGTAGGCAAGATATCTTTTACCTTAAAGCTCGAAACAACTTCATCTAATGTAAGAATTACCGGAGCATTCTTGAATCTTCTCCTAATAATAAATTCTTGCCCATGTTGCGCATTAGATTTAATTTTCAATGTTATAACACTGCCGCCACCCAGATTATGTTCAATCATTTTTCGAAAATATTTCGCTTCATCTTTATCAGCGGGCTCCATATCAAGCGCATATCTTATTGCCGAGATAAGTGTAGATTTTCCTGTACCTCTACCGCCAATAATGGTTGCTAAGTTTTCGGAAAAATTAACACTTAATCCATCCAGATATCCCCCAAGGACACTAATTGATTGAAAAGAACTCTGATAGCTATTTTCTCTTTCTGAATTAAGCCGGATCCTGGATTCTGGATCTTTAAATGCCATGCGGAAATTATCAAACGTCGGACTGGACATCTTTATTAAGACAGACGCATTATCTTTATCCAAATCCTCTGGACTCTCAATATCTGATGCATTAATATAAGCCGGCTTGCGATTTCTAAAATAAATTTTATCGGTATTATTAATGATATTTTTATAATCAGGATCTATCTCGTCAAGGCCTCCTGGAATTTGCGCCGCTACAAGCTTGTCGCTCTTCCAGATGTGCTGCATTTGATGTATCTTTAATATTCCGTTGTCATTAGTTATGTGTGCAGCATACCAAAACCCACCATGTTTTTCTATTTTTTCCGCTATCTCTAAACATGACAGTTCGCTGGGCTCTGTTCCATTAGAAGTTTGCGATAGTCCCAAGTCTCCTAAAATCTGGTTAAGTTTTACGAAGTCAAGTTCATCGGAAAATAAACAAACAATGTGGATCTTTTCGGCAGTCGATATTTCAAATCCCGGGAAAACAACAATGCCGTGTTCTGATAGATATTCCCTAAGAGATTCAGATGAAGTGACAGAACCATGGTCTGCCAATCCCACAATTTTAATATCATTATCTAGACAATGTTTAAGAATATTCTGGTTATAATGCTCCTCTTCATCAGGTTTCTTTCCTCTGTATTTTGCATATGTAAATGAATTTACTTGTAAAGCACATTTATAAAACGAAGCCATTTCTCCCATCGCAACTGCCTCCACCGATGTAAAAAGATATCAACATATCCCATTCGAACCTCTTATAATAATATTATCATAAGGTTAATTTAATCCTCACTTCTTTTGTAAAAAATAAAAGTGGCTGTGGCAAAATGGTTAACCATTTTGTCACAGTCACTTTTTCATTTCCTTGCTCTTATTTTCCGTAAGAGGCAAGTTCGATGAGGTTGCCGTCAGGGTCTCTCAGATAGATGCTTTTCATTTCGCCAAAGGCTCCGTGGCGTGTAACGAGGCCTTCCTCAATGGCGCCGCCTTTTTCTCTGATTTCCTTTTCAGCGTCTTCGATGCTGTCTTCGATGGAAAGGCATAGGTCGAGGCTGCCATAGGTCGAGGCTGCCGTATTCGGGGTTACTGGCAGCAGGGAGAAATTCGGCTTTTCTTGTGTGGATATTGAATTTCTGGTTTCCGAAGAAGAGGTCGTATCTTTCGTTCTTTTCCTAGGCTTTCATACCAAGGATGTCCACATAGATGGGAAGACATGCCTCAAAATTCTTCGTGGTGATTACGATGTGGTCGATGTTCTTGTATTTCATGGCTGCATCCTCTAAGTTTCTTACTTCCTTTTCAGCAGGGAGACGGTTTCGATGTAGGTGGCCTGAGGGAACTTGTCTACGGGCTGGACGAACTGGAGTTTGTAGCCTAAGCGGCCCAAGATTTCTGCGTCGCGGGCGAAGGTGGGGGTATTTTTAGTAGACATAACAAGGTCTTTTCTTTTACCATTATATCATTGTGAAAGAGGGAATTAGAGAAAAGAAAAGAGCGAGCAATGCGTGAAAAGATAAAGCCAGACAACCTCGCTGCGTTCGTGGGAAATGAACTCCTTTCTGTCACTGCGTGAACGTTCGCATCATCCTTGTTCCGAGGCAGGTCAAAACCTTCCGCTACGATGTTCAGCGATATTATCAACTTAGGAGATCAGGACTCTGTACGGCGAGCGAAGCGAGTTCTGTTTCCACAAAAAGGAGCCCCGTGAGGGGCGAGAGATGGAAGGCGCTGAATTTCCTTATTTACTTATATCTTTTTATGCAGACATTCATGGCTGTGTTTGCATTCTTCGATCAGGGCCTGCATGGAGGGTGTGAGGTCTTTGTCTTTGCGGTAGGCGATGCGGAAGATGCGTTTGCATTCGAGTCCGTCCAGGGGCACTTCTACGAGCTGGCCATCAGCTACTTCCTGGCGTACGAGGGTCCTGGAGAGGAAGGAAAGGCCCAGGTTGGCCATGACGGCGTTTTTGATGGCTGTCGAGTTGTTATATACGCCGATGACGTGGTAGGGTATGTGGTGCTCGCGCATGACTTGTTCGAACAGTTCGCGCGTGCCGCTGCCTTTTTCTCGGACGAAGAAGGGGAGGTAATCGGTATCTCTTGCGGTTTTGATGTCTTTGCCGGCCCATTCGCTTTCGGGGGCTGCAATGAGTGTCATGGTGTCTGTCAGGATGGGTTCTGTCGTGAGCTGGGTCGAGGTAAGGCGGCCTTCGACGAGGGCGAGGTCGATCTTGTCTTCGAGGAGCATCTGCTCGAGTTCTTCGGTATTATGGACAGCGGAGAGGATTTCCAGATCCGGCCAGAGCTGGCGTGCGTGCTGCAGGAGGTCGACGAGGAATACGTCGCCGATGGTGATGCTGGCGCCGATCCATATAGGCATTTGCTTTTGCAAGGCATGCATGCTTGATTCTGCCTGCTGCTGCAGGGAAAGGATTTCACTGGCAAATTTCTCCAGATGGCGGCCTGCCGGTGTCAGGAGGATTTTCCGTCCCGTGCGTTTGAATAGGAGGATGCCATAGTGGTCTTCCAGCTCGTGGATGGCCTGTGTGATGGATGGCTGGCTGATGTGCAGCTCTCCGGCCGCTTTTGTCATGTTCATCGTTTCGCAGACTGTCAGAAAAATTTTGAGGTGTCGAAAGGTCATAGTGCGGGCTCCCTTCTCCCATAGGTAAAAGCTTATTGGTTTCATTATATCTTAGTATTTTATGAAGGGAAAGTCATAGGGTATTCTTAACTCATGTCAAAATTTCATGTAAGGAGCTTTCATATGCACGTATTCCCTTTTGCCAATAAGCGTAATGCTGTCATCGGCCTCGTTCTCACGCTGGCCTGTTCTTTCATCGGTCAGGCACTGGCCGGTCTGAGTCGTCACCGATACCGTAAAGCTGTCCGTCGGTGGAGCAGGCGAGAGCAAGCAT
>OGXR01000337.1_pt1 | contig 37511 bp, 33 predicted proteins | sample 1576331 | NCBI WGS metagenome assembly OGXR01 (sample SAMEA3541473, study PRJEB24748) | human gut metagenome | biome: human gut; feature: human-associated habitat; material: faeces | place: China | collected 2012 | reverse complement strand
CGTCTTCACTAAAATAACTTTTTGTATGTTTTCCTTCTGCAAATTTTATAACTTCAATATCATTTTTATCTGTAACTTTTATTTTTAGATTTAGATTTCTTATTTTGCCTTCTAAATCTCCTTCTATTGCAATTTCTGGTGGATCTATATCTATGTTCTTTATAGTATAACATGCTTGTTTTGTCCAAACTTCATTTTCGCTTAATCCTCTTGCATATATTGTTACTTGATTTTGTTCTATTGTAAATGGTCCACTGTAGTTTTTCCATTCACTTTCTGTTCCATCTGCGTATTTTAATTTATATTGTTTCTTTACTAGATTACTATTGTATGAGATGCCTATTGTTACACTCGTGCTTGCACTTTTTGTGCTTGGTATAATTTTAGGTTCTTCACCTGGATATGCATTCCATCTAATAGATATATTTTCGTAAATATCTCCGTAATCTATATCTAATATATGAATGGTTCCACTAAAATCTATAGCTTGTCCTTTTTCATCTTGTATTTTTCCTTTTAAATTTCCGTTTTCATCTAATATTTGATCCTTATGCTCTGGTTTTACTATTAATATTCCTTCTTCATCATATTCTTTCCATTCTCCGTCCTTTATTTTATATTCTTTTAATACTGCTTCTGGCGGATATTTTAATTTTAATAAATAATAATAGTCTTTATTTAAAATTGTATATTTATCTGTATCTTCTACTTTGCCATCTTCAGGGTCATCTTTGCCCGTGTCTCCTCCCGGTGTTGTATTACTTCCCGAGTCTCCTCCTGGTGTTGTATTACTTCCTGAGTCTCCCCCTGGTGTTGTATTACTTCCCGAGTCTCCTCCTGGTGTTGTGTTACTTCCTGAGTCTCCTCCTGGTGTTGTATTACTTCCTGAGTCTCCTCCTGGTGTTGTATTACTTCCTGGGTCTCCTCCTGGTGTTGTATTACTTCCTGAGTCTCCACCCGGTGTTGTATTGCTTCCTGTATCTCCTCCTGGTGTTGTATTAGTTTCTGTATTTCCTCCCGAAGGTTTACTTGGGTCATCATTTTTTGGTTTATCTGGTGCTGATGTTACACTTCCTATATTAGTAATATTTAATTTTTCTTCTGTTGTTCCAATTTTGTTTGTTGCTCTTGCATAGATAGTTCCGTTTTTGGTAACTATAATTTTTTTATTATCTTCAGTATATCTTTTATAATTAATTCCGTCTTCGCTATATTCTACTATTTCTGCATCCGAAGTTTCTATTGTTACTATTACTTGTTTTCTTCCTGTATCTGTTGGATATGGATATGGATCTGCATTTATTTTAACATATGGTAAGTTTCCTTTTTTAATGTTTGTTATTACTTTGTTAGCTGTATTAGATCTTTTTCCTTCTTCGTTTATGTAGTATGCACTAATTAGTACATTATCAGTTACTTCTATTTCTTTGTCATATTTTTTATATTCTTCATTTCCAACTCTTATATAAATTTCTCTTGCTTTTTCTTTTGGACTTACTGTTACCTTAACTTTTTCAACCTTAGAATCTTCTGGTGTAATTATAATATCTGGAGCTTTTACATTATTGTTTTGTTCATCTACTATTTCTTGTATTTTGTCTGGAATCCCATCATTTTTTGCGTTCTCTTTATCACTGTCATTTTCAATGTTTACGTAAATATATTTATTATCTTTTCCCCATTTGTCTTGCTTTGTTATTACATTTCCATCGTTATCTTTTATTTCTTCTACTATTTTAGCTCTTGCCATTACTAATGTATCTTTTTCTACAGTGAATTCTTTAGTGTAATCTCTCCACCCAGTTCCATCTATATTATATTGTTTTACCACAGCTGCTTCATCGTATACTATTTTTACTTTATGCACACCTTTTTTGTCTGTTTTTTCGTCTTGGATGTCTACTAGTACGACGCCATCTGGTGCCTCTACTACTTCATTATCATCTAAATCATATTTTATCCATACATCTTTTACTCTTGATATTGGTATTGTAATTGGGCCAGTATATTCATCCCATTCAAGATTAACATTACTTCTTACTTCTCCCTCTTCTCCTAGTCTCCACATTCTATTTGTTGCATTATCTGGATAGTGTAATGTTAATCTAATCCATCCATCCCATTCTTCATTCTCTTCTTCTGGTAGGTCCTTGCTGTCCGGCGTATGTAATATCTCCCCAGATATTTCTTCACCTTCATAATCATAAATTCTCATTGTTTTAGAATTTATAATATATTTATGTTTATTTTTGGTTTTTATAGCCTCTTTATCTATCCAATATAAATTAAGATTGTCTATAGAAATTCCAGATTCTTTTTCTAGTTGCTTTTGTAAGGTTGGCACTTTATTCTTTATTTCTTGTTTTTCACTATCTGTTAATTCACTTAGTACTGGTAACTGCAACGTTTTTTGCTGTTTTACTTCATCATCTATTTGCTTATCCATTTTATATAGCTTAACTCTTTCTTCGATAGCATAATAATCATTAACAAATTTTGCATATCTACTACGTTCTATTATCCCATCTTTTCTAAAAAGCAAGCTAAGAATTATAGTTGCTAATATTACTATAACAGTTATAGTTACAACTAAAGCTATTAATGTGATTCCTTTCTTTTTACTTTGTTTTTCTTCTAATGTTTGTTTTTTTGGTTTCACTTTTGTGCCCCCTCTCTTTTTCCGTTATTGTGTTACATTTGCATTTGTCTCCTGTGATGTTATTCCTGTTGTATTTGTTGTATTTGTTGTTTCAGGTTGTGATACTGTATTTGTATTCTGATTATTATTTGAACTGTTTGATCCTGAATTTTGATTTTCTGAGGTTGTTGGTTTTGTAGTAGTTGTTGGTTTCTTTGTTCCTCTTCTAACAATTCTTTGCATTGGATCATATGTATCTCTTGATAGTAATGTTTTAGATACAACTTGACCGTTTAATTTTAAAATTCTATATGCTTCACTCTTGCATCCATTATGTCCTGATTGTTCAACAACTTCTTTTCCTTGTGTAAGTGAGCTATCTTCTATGTATTTAACGCTGTATGGTATATATGATAATATTCTTGATTGTATTACTACTTCATATTCTGTTTCTTCTTTTATTCCGTAAATGCTTACTTTTGCCACACCATTTTTAGCTGATGCTGTTATTTTAATTGGATATGTTCTATTGTTTTTAAATTTAAAATCTAGATATCCCCAACTTACTGTTGCATCTCTACTTGCTGCAACATAAGAAGTTTCAAATTGATGGTTGCTTCTATCTACTATTTCTAGGTTTGCAAGTAATGCTGTGTTGTATACAGTTGAAGATATTTGGCAAATACCTCCTCCTACTGATTGTACTACTCCTCCTCCAGCATATGCTCCTGCTTCTTTATATCCTGCTTCAATAGTTCTTGCTCCTACAATTTTATTGTATGAGAAAGTCTCCCCTGGCATAAGAACTGTTCCATTAATTTTACTTGCTGCTATTGATAGGTTGTTGCTTCTATTATAGTTGCTTGCATCGTATCTTGTTGTATATGTTGATAATAACTCTGGGAATGCTTCTTCTCCCAAATTACTAATTGTCTTCTTAGGTATAGTTATTTTTAATGGAATTGTATACTCTTTTTTATCTTCTTCAATTATTTTTTGAGCTTCTTCTATTGTGATTTTAAAATCTACTCCATTCACATGTGGGTGTACTTTTGTTGGATTTTTTGTTACATATGCATCTTGTGGTTCTTTATATATTTCATTTCTTATTTTAATTATGTCTATTTCGTCAGGTTCAACATTTTCTACAGGTATTGTTACAATGTTATTCTTATTATCTATTTTCTTTATTTCATCTATTATTAATTTTTTAATTTCTTTCTCTTTTATTTTTATTCCTGCTGTTCCTTTTACAATAATTAGTTTTTCATCTTCAACATAGTAACTACTTTGTTTTACTGCTCCAGGTATTTTTGATGATATATCTTCAACCTTTTTATTTAATGCATCTTCATCATAATAAACTGGTATTTCAATATTTTTCTTTAATATTTGTGTCAATAAAATATTGTAGTTGTTAACTATAATATTCCCATCTTTTCCTACGTTGTATGCTTCATTTATAGCTTTTTCTGTATCAAATTTTATACTGAATTGTTTTCCATTTATTACTGTTTCATAATCTCCGTATTTTAGTGTAATATCTTCTGTCTCTTTACTTGCAACAATTTCATTTATTTTCTTTAATGCATCTTCTTTGCTTAGTTTTGAAACATCAACATTCATTATACTAATTCCAGATAGTATATTTTCATTGTTTATATTAATCAACGCAAATATAACCGAAAAAAACAAAGCCAAACAAATTAATATTGTTATTATTACTACTGGAACTATTGATTTTTTTGCTTTCTTTGGTTGTGTTTCTTCTTTGTCTGCCTTTTTTATATCAACTTCTTCTTTATTTATTTCATTTTTTTGTATTTCTTTTTTCTGAGCATCTTTTTCTGTTTCTTCTTTTATATCTTCTTGTGTTGTTTCCTCAGATACTAATTTTTCTTCTTTTTCTTCTTTTTGTTTTTCTTCTTGTTGCTCTTTTTCTTTTACTTCTACCTGCTCATTTTCATCCATTTTTTTCATGTCTTTAACTCCTTCTTTTGTCTCCTCTTCGGCTTTTTCGCCCTTTTCAAATTTATCCTCTTCCATAACTCTCCCCTTTTATACATTGTATACTTTGTCTTAGATTAATATTACCATAGTTTATATTTTTTTACAATAATATTATTGCCTATTTTTTTACAAAATTTTACCATTTTCTCTAGACATTTAAAAGTTTATTTTGTATAATTAAGTAAAATTTTAGAAAAAGAGGTAGAATACTTATGATAGGTGATATGATAGCAAGAATTCGTAAGGATAAAAAGGTTTCAAAAACTGATCTTGCTAAGGAAACTAATATTAATATTGGGCATCTTACTCATATTGAAAAAGGTGAAAGAAATCCTAGCCATAAATCTCTTAGAAGTATTTGCAAGGCTTTGGAAGTTCCTTATCAACCTTTAATGTACACATATGATAAAGTTTTATCTGATGATCAAGAATTTTATCATGCACCAGAACACATATCATATAATCGAGTTCCTGCAGTTGATTCTATTAATTCATTTACAGAATGTCCTGCAAATCTTCCAAGTGCAGCCATTGCTGTAAAAATACAAGACAACTCTATGGAACCTAAACTTGTAAAAGGATCTTATGCCTTTGTTGAATTGAATGCCCCTTTAAATAACAGGGAAATTGGAATAATTGAATATAACGATAAAATTTATATTAGAAGATTTATAGTAAGAAGAGATAAATTAGTTCTAAGAGCTGACAATAAAGAATTTGAAGAGATTTCTATACATGAACAAGATAACTTTAATATTATTGGAAAAATAATCGGTACAAATACAGGATTAGTTTTATAATAAAAATTATGATGAATTTTGTAAAAAAGTATTGAATATTTTATTTTTTAATAATATAATTTATTTTACTGAATTAAACAAGAGATAAATAAGGAGAATTAAAATGGAATTAGTTAAAAATATTTTCTTTAACACAGACAAACTTGTAGAAAATACTAGTGTTAAAATTTCATATACAGGTAAACTTTTTCAAGGAAATAGCGAAGAAGTTTATTTACATTATGGTTTCGGTATAAACTGGGATAATTTAAATGAAGTTAAAATGGTAAAAACCGAATTAGGATTTCAAGCAGAAATTGAGTTGATATCTTCTGATACTTTAAATTTCTGTTTTAGAGATGGAAATAATGTATGGGATAACAACGAATCTCAAAATTATATTTTCCCAATTGAAAAAGTTGAGCTTGCATTAGTTCCTACAGAAGTAAGTTCTATTTCAGCTCCTAGAAAGTTAAGAAAAACTTATATTTGGAGTAAAAAAGTTAGACTTGCTGTATATAAAATAATAACTTACTTGCCTAAAATTATTTCTGGTAATTATAAAAGAAAAGTTAGTGAATAAATACATAAAAAGATTGATATTTTTGAATATCAATCTTTTTATTTTATATAATAACCCATCCACCATTTATTGAAATTACTTGACCTGTTATATATTCATCTTCCGACAACCATTTTACACATTTTGCTATATCTTTTGAATATCCTATTCTTCCTAATGGTATTTCTTCTTTTAAATTTTCTAATTCATTTTCTGTTATATTTTTATTCATGTCTGTATCTATTATTCCTGGTGCTATACTATTTACTCTAATATTTGAAGGTCCTAATTCCTTTGCTAGTGCTTTTGTCATTCCATCAATTCCAGCCTTAGCTGCACTGTAATGTACTTCACATGATCCTCCTACCATTCCCCATACAGAAGAAATGTTAATTATGCAACCTTGTTTTTTGTTAATCATCGTAGGTAGCACTTCCTGTGTGCAATAGAAAACAGAATTTAAATTATTTTTTATCATGTCTTCCCAATCTTCATCTGTAATATCTGTAAATAGTTTTACTTGAGATATCCCTGCATTATTGACTAGTATATCTATTGATTTAAATTTTTCTATAGTATATTTTACAAGTTTTTGTACATCTTTTCTGTTTGACACATCTGCTTTAAATATTTCTATATTTTTTCCTTGTTGTTCTAATTCTTCTTTGATCTTTCTAGCATTTTCTTCTGATTTATTATAGTTCAATACAACATTACAATTATTTTGTGCAAACATCTTAACAATTTCGGCTCCAATTCCTCTTGAGCCACCTGTAACAATAACAGTTTTCTTAGCTATATTTTTTTCTACTTTTTCTTCCATTATTTACATTTGCTCCTTTATATGTACTTGTAAGAGAATGACAATTCGGGCATAGGAGAATCAGGTTATCTTCATTATTATTTCTATAGTTTCCATCTATGTGTTCTATCTCAAGAGGTATATTCTTCGTATATATGTTTATTTCACCCCAGCCACATCTTGCACATTTTCTATTATATTTCTTAAATAAATATGTTTTTATATAAGACGATATTTGATATTCTCCTCTTATTCCATCTTTTTCTCCATTTTTCCAACTCTCTATATATTTTTTATATTGATATTCTTTTTGACATTTATTATTGCAAAATTTATTATTTTTATTAATCTCTTCATTACAATTTAAACAATTCAAAAGAATGTTCCTCCGTTTTTCATATATAAAAACAAAGAACTAAGCAAGTTAAATAACAAACCTAGTTCTAAGTATATGGAGCCACTTGTCCGAATCGAACGGACGACCTACTGATTCATACTACTATAATTTTCATTACCACACTTTCGTGTGTTTGTAGTCTGGACTTTCTCTTTGTCCTAGCATTTCTGCCTTAGACACACCGTATAAAGTCTCTACACTTGAAATTGCTTTCTAGCTCGGGATTATCATCAGCTTACCTGTTAAGACTTCCCCGAATTAGCGGTGTCCACTTTATATGTTTCCATATAAAGGTGCAAAATAGTTCAAAATAAGATTAAATCTTATCTATTCCACAAGTCAGTTGCTCTACCAGCTGAGCTAAAGTGGCATTTATTTAATTGGTGACCCCGACGGGAATCGAACCCATGTCTCCGCCGTGAAAGGGCGATGTCTTAACCGCTTGACCACGGGGCCAAATAATTTTTCTAGGATCTAAGTTGTCTTAGATCCTAGACTGGTGAGCCATCGCGGACTCGAACCGCGGACAACTTGATTAAAAGTCAAGTGCTCTACCACCTGAGCTAATGACCCAGATTTTAGGCTTGCGCTTATGCAAAATCTAATTAGCTAAACGCAAGTTCTATTTTAACTTATTTTATTTTCTTTGTCAATACTATTTGTGAAATTTTTGTAAATTTTATTATTTTTTTGTTAATTTCTACGCATTAAGTTTTTCTAATAACTCTTCAACATCTATTCCATGAACTTCACAAGCCTCTTCTAAAGTTTCTGCTTGAGATGCTGGGCAGCCTAAACAATGCATCCCAGCTTCCATTAGAAGCTCAGCTTTTTCTGGTGCAACTTCAAGTAATTCTCCTATTTTAGTGTCTTTATTAAACTTCATTTAAGAATTCCTCCTTTTATATTATCTTTTACATTATTCTGTTTACTGATAAAAAATATTTTATCATATTTTTTTAAAAAAGTATAGACAAATTTAAAACTTTGTTATATTATGGTAAAAATTGGAAGGTGGTGTTGTTTATAAAATTAATTGATCTATTCTTTATCATTTTTATTTTTAATCTTTTTATTACTTTTTATTCATTATATCTTTTTTTCGATATTAAATTTTTTCATAATGCTCAAGGTTCAAAATTAAATATTAAATCTAAGAAGGTGATTTCATAAAACGTTTTATTTTTACTTTATTTATTTGCTGTTTTTTACTTCTTGTTGGCTATCATTATTTCGTTCCTATACTTACAGCCTCCTCTGTTATTATTACCTATGGTATACATCCATTTGATATATGTATTAGAAATCCCGAATTATGGCATTATATTAAAATATTATTTTTAATCACTTATATTTTTTCTTCAATTATTATTTCAAATTTAATTTATAGAAATATAATTAATCCTTTATTTGTTTATTTTTTTAAGCTTCATCTATTTAAAAAATTTATTTTTCTGATAAATTCTATTTTCAAAAATCCCTTAAAAAATAAATATAAAAATAGTATTTTAAATAATAGTTATAATACTCCATCTGCTAAAAAAAATCTTAATTTATATGTTGGAAACTCGGCTAGTTCTAAAAAAGATATTTATTTGCCTGAAAAAAGTTTATGTCAAAATATTTTAATTACCGGTTCTATTGGAACAGGAAAAACAAGTAGTGCCATGTATCCGTTTACTGAACAATTAATTTCTAATTCAAATAATATTCCCATGCTTATTCTAGATGTAAAAGGAAATTACTATCTTAAGGTTCAGGAATTTTGCCAAAAATATAACCGATCTTGTGATTTAATCGTTTTAGAATTAAATGGTAAATTTAAGTATAATCCTTTGCATAAACCAAACTTAAAAGCCTCTGTTTTAGCCGATAGATTAAAAAATATTTTACTGTTATTTTCTCCAAACAATTCTGAATCCTTTTGGATAGATAAAGCAGAGCAAGTTTTAACAGAAGCTATAAAATTATGCAGATTATATAATAATTCATACGTAACATTTGATGAAATTCATAAATTAATAACTTTTGAAAATTATTATAAAGAAAAAATTTCAATATTAAGAAAACTATTTTTAGATAATTACTTTACTAATGCCCAGATATATGATTTACTTTCATCTTTAATTTTCTTCGAAAAAGAATTTTATGCTTTAGATTCTAGAACAATTGCAATTTTAAAATCAGAAATTACACGAATTACAAATTGCTTTATTTCTGATTATTCTGTATATAATACCTTTTGTCCTAAAATAGAAGAATTGAATTTTTTAGGATTCACAGACGTTCTCTCATCAGGAAAAATCGTAGTTTTAAATCTTAATATTTCAGAGTATAAAAACTTAGCCAAAATCATTGCTGCATATCTAAAATTAGATTTTCAAACAGAGGTAATGAACAGATTAGCTTTTAATCCTTCTAATAATTTTGTTCCTGTTGCATTTATATCTGATGAATACAGTGAGTACTGTACTGTTTCAGACAGCCAATTTTTCTCTCAGAGTAGAGAAGCTAAGTGTATAAACATTATTGCAACTCAAAGTTATACTTCTTTATTAAATGCTCTAAATAGTCAATATGCTGTACAAGTAATTATTCAAAATTTAGTTAATAAACTTTGGTTTAGAACTGACGATATGTTCACTATAGAAGATGCCCAGAAACAAATAGGAAAAGAAGATAAGCAAAAGATTTCAAAAAACATTTCAGAAAATGCTAAAGAAACATATTATAATTATTTAACAGGATCACTTAATTCCAGTAATTCTAGTATTGCAGAAAGTATCAATACTTACTTTCAAACCGATTATATTTACGATACTAACTATTTTACTAGAAATTTAGAAAATTTTTCTTGCCTTGCTTTTTTATCAGATGGCAATAAAATTATTTCGCCACAGAAAATTTTATTAAAACCTTATTTCAAAAATTAAATTATTTAAGGAGGTAATTTAAATGAATTTTTTATATAAAAATTCACTATTAAAAAGAAAAAAAATATTATTTATTATTAATTTCTTTTTTATTTTATTATTTATTTCTTTATTTACTTTATCAAATAATTCATTTGCAGCATTATTTGATAATACTCCAAAATTAGTATCAAAATTAGATGATGCTTTTTTATCAATTGAAAAGTGGTTATTAACATTATCCACACCTGCTGCTGCAGTTGCTGTTGGAGTTGGTGTATTTATGAAAAAGTTTAGTTTTGGTGATGAAGAAAGAATTAGGATTTCAAAAAAATTAATTAGAGGCTCTCTTTTTTCGTATGCATTTATACTTGCTATTGATCTAATATTATCTGCTATAAATTCTCTAATTCTTTAATTATTTAATTATTATTTTTCTATATTTTTTATTTCTTTATTTTTATTATTTATTAATTTTTAAGGAGGTACTATTTGGAAGAAACTATATCAAATACAGAACATATTAGCGAAACAATCTTAAACACAATTAACAATATATTTAATCAACTATTTTCTTCTATTGATAATAGTATTTATGGGGTTTTAGATGATTTTGCATTTATAGATATATCTATACTTAATGATACTTTATTTGAAAAAATCTTTGGTACTAATTCTTCTAATGGACTGTTATTAATTGCAAACTCTTTATTAATTGCATTTTCTTTGTATTATTGTTTTAAATTGTTGTATTCTCATTTTTCATCTATTCAAATAGAAAATCCTTATCAGTTTGTATTTAAATTATTAATATTTGGAATTTGTATTAATTGTTCTTATTTTATTTGTGAAAAAATAGTATATATTAATTCCATTTTATCATCTTCAATTAGAGAAATTGGGGAAAATATATTTCATCAAAGTATTTCTTTTTCTTCTTTTATTCAAAATTTAAATTCTGTCATTTCTGTTAATCAGGAAAATTTTAATTTATTTTCTTTTGATGGTTTATTAAAAAGTTTTATTTCTGTCTCTTTGCTTAATTTATTATTTTCTTATGCTCTTCGTTATATAATGATAAAGGTATTTATTTTATTAACTCCTTTTTCACTTTTAACTCTAATTAATCAATCAACTTCTTGGTTTTTCAAAACATGGTTCAGAACAATATTTGCGTTATTAATTATGCAATCTTTTATTTCTATTATTTTATTAATTATTTTTTCTTTAGATTTAAGTCTTTCCGATATTCCTTCTAAATTAATATGTATAGGTTCTATTTATGCTCTTATACGTGCAAATTCATATATTCAACATTTATTTGGTGGAATATCTACAGACATTTCAAATAACTTAAATTTTATGAAGAGCATACTAAAATAAATTATTTATATAAAGGTGATGATATATTGAAATTTATTTTTCCCCAAAATTATAATTTTAATAATAAATTATTTGGATTTATTGAATACACAACTTTATTTTTGAATATTGTATGGGGATTTTTTGTGTATTTAGTTTCTCTTATTTTTTCTGTTAATATTTTTTTACAGATTTGTATTTTTATTATTTTATTTCTTCCATTTTTATTATTTAGTATAATTGGATTTAATAATGAAAAACTTATATATATTATTAAATATCTTTTCTTTTTTTTGACTTCAAATAAATACTATATTTATAAATAATTAATTTTATCGTATATATTTATTCTTTGTTTCTTGTAAAAAGTTTTATAAAATGATATAATTTGACAAATATACTTTAGGGGGAGATTTTATGAAACTTGAAAAATCTGATGTAGCACCATTATTTTCTAATACAGATATACCAGATATATTTTTTTCAGAATACTTGTCACAGGCAAATGGTGACTATATTAAAGTATATTTGTATATGTTATTTTTATCAAAATATGATAAAGATATAAAAGTTAATGACCTATCAAAGAAATTAGTACTACCTCTAAAGACGATACAAGATGCTATAAAATATTGGGAAGAAGAAGGAGTTATTACAAAAAAAAGCACAGGTTATATTATTAATAACTTACAAGAAATAGAATTAAATAAATTATATAAGCCTAAAACAGCATTAAGCGCAGATCAAATTCAAAAATCTGCTGAAAGTCAACAACGTGCTAAAGCTATTGACCATATTAATAATAAATATTTTTCTGGTTTAATGCCTACAACTTGGTATCCAGATATTGAATTATGGTTTAAAAAATACTCTTTTGATGAAGAAGTTATGATCGCATTATTTGGATATTGTTTTGATCGTTCAGCTTTACACAAGGCATATATACAAAGAGTTGCTGAATCATGGTATAAAAATAATATTAAAACTTTTAACGATTTAGATACTTATTATGAAAAACAAGAAAAGGTAAAGGTACTAGCAAATACAATATCAAAAAAATTAGGCTTAAACAGACTACTTTCTGAATATGAATATGCATATGTTGAAAAGTGGAATGTTGATTATGGATATAATTTTGATATTATAGAAATTGCATTAAAGAAAACAACCTCAAAAGCTAACCCTAATTTTGATTATTTAAATAAATTGCTTTCTGATTGGCATGACAGAGGTTTTAAAGCAGCTAGTGAAGTACAAAACTTTTTAGCTGAAATGAAAAATAAAAATAAAAACGTTCAAAAATTAGAAAAATCAACAGGATATAACAAATATGATCAAAGAAATTATGATAATTTAAATAATTTATATGCTAATTTAAATAACTAAATACTTGTATTTTGTTTTTAGATTTAAAATATTATGATAAAAATAAGGAGGTATTAAATGAATAATTCTACACTAAAAAAGCTTTTAATAGAATACGATAAGAAAAAATCAACAGAAGAACGTCAAGCAGATTTAAAGAAAAGAGAATTATATCAAAGAGAACCTAGTTTAGAAGAAATCGATAAGCAATTAAGTATATTAGCTATATCTACTACAAAATCATTAATTAATCATAATGATCCAACATTATTAAAAAATTTACAAAATCAAATAGATGATTTAAAAAACAAAAAAATTGCTATATTTAAAGATTTAAATATAAATCCTGATGATCTTCTTCCTAATTACGAATGTAATTTATGTAAGGATACTGGATATGTAACCAATAGTGACTATACCTCTTCAATGTGTAGTTGTTTGAAGCAAAAACTATTTGATATGGAATATAATAAATCAAACATTTATAATTTAAAATCTCAAACATTTGAAAATTTCTCATCATTTCTATATTCCGATGAGGTAAATGTAGAAAAATATAAAGCAAATATTTCTCCTAGAGATAATATAGAAAGAATTAAAAAATTATCTATTAAATTTATAGATAATTTTGATGATCCTAATGAAAAGAATTTACTTTTTACTGGCAATACAGGTCTTGGCAAGACATTTTTATCAAGTTGTATTGCAAATGAATTAATTAAAAAAGGTAAAAATGTTTTATACCAAACTGCACCAATAATGCTAGATACTATAGTTGATTATAGGTTTGGGAAATCAAATGTAGATAAAACAATTTATGATACTTTACTAACTGCTGATTTACTTATTATTGATGATTTAGGAACAGAAAGTATGAATAGTATTAAATTTACAGAATTATTTAACATCATAAATACAAGATTATTAAACCAATGTCATACATTGAAAACAATTATTTCTACCAATTTAACTTTAAAAAATTTATATGATACTTATGATGAAAGAATAGTTTCAAGACTTGTTGGAAATTATAATTTATACTATTTTTTCGGAGACGATATTAGGTTTAAAAAAATAAATACTCCTTAATGGAGTATTTATTTTTTATTTAATATGATTTTAGTATATCTATTATTCTTCTTCAGATTTCTCTTCATTTGGAATATTTTCAATACTTACTACTTTGCCTTCATTTGTTCTCATAAGAGTTACACCTTGTGTTACTCTTCCTAATATACTAATATCTGAAACTTTTAATCTAATAATTGTTCCTGTATCTGTTATTAACATTACATCTTCATCATCACTTGCAATTCTGATTCCTACAATATTACCTGTCTTTGGAGTTATTTTATATGTCATAACCCCTCTTCCTCCTCTTGATTGTACTCTATATTCATCTAATTCAGTTCTTTTACCAAATCCATTTTCAGTAATTGAAAGAAGTGTAGCATTACTTCCTTGGATAATAGATTCCATACCTATTACACTATCATTTTCATCTAGTTTTATTCCTATTACTCCCATTGCATTTCTACCTATTGGTCTTACGTCTTTTTCATCAAATGTAATACTCATACCCTTTTCGGTAACTAATACAACGTTATCTTCACCATCTGTTAATTTTACATCAATTAATGTGTCTTCTTCTTTTAAGTTAATCGCTATTAATCCGCTCTTTCTTACAGAAATGAATTCATTTAAAGAAGTTTTCTTTATTAATCCATTTTTAGTTGCCATTAATAAATATTTTCCTTCTGCAAAATTAGCAATAGGTATAACTGCTGATATTTTTTCTCCTCCGTCTAAGCTTAGTAGGTTTACTATTGCTGTTCCTTTTGCAGTTCTTCCTGCTTCTGGTACTTCGTATCCTCTTAGACGATAAGCTTTTCCTTTATTACTAAAGAATAATATTGTATCGTGTGTAGAAGCTGTAAATATTTGTTTTACGAAATCTTCCTCTCTAGTAGCAATACCCGTAATACCTTTTCCGCCTCTTTTTTGGCTCTTATATGTATCTATCGGCATTCTCTTGATATATCCAAAGTGAGTTAAAGCAACAACACATTGTTCTTCCTTTATTAGATCTTCAATATCGAATTCTCCCTCTGCTGCAACAATTTTTGTCTTTCTTTCATCTCCATATTTATCTTTTATTTCTAATAATTCCTCTTTGATTATATCAAATACTAATCTTTCACTACCTAATACTTCTCTTAAATGTGCAATTAGTTTCATTAATGCATCATATTCTTCTTCTATTTTCTCTCTTTGTAATCCAGATAATGTTTTTAATCTCATATCCAATATAGATTGTGCTTGTATATCAGAAAGACCAAATCTTTTCATTAATCTTTCTTTTGCATCATCATATGAATTACGAATAATATTAATTACTTCATCAATATTATCCAATGCAATTTTTAATCCTTCTAAAATATGTGCTCTAGCTAATGCTTTATCTAGATCAAATTGTGTTCTACGTAAAATAACTGATTTTCTATGTTCAATATAACAGTCTAAACATTGTCTTAGAGTTAATACTTTAGGTTCTCCATTAACTAATGCAAGCATAATAACACCAAAGTTTTCTTGCATTTGTGTGTTTTTGTATAATTGATTTAATATTACTTGTGCATTAACATCTCTTTTTAGTTCAATAACAATTCTTACTTTCTCTTCTCTATCAGATTCATCTCTAATTTCTGATATTCCTTCTATTCTCTTTTCCTTTACAAGAGAGGCCATATTTTCAATCAATCTTGCTTTATTAACTTGATATGGTAATGAATTTACAATTATTCTTTGTTTGTTTCCACTCATTTCCTCAATTTCTGCTTCTGCTCTCATTGTAATTTTGCCCCTACCTGTTGTATATGCTTCTTTAATTCCTTCTCTACCTAAAATAGTAGCTCCTGTTGGGAAATCTGGTCCTTTTATAATTCCCATTAATTGTTCATCAGTTACATTATCATCATCTATAATCTTTACAATTCCATTTATAACTTCTGTAAGGTTATGTGGAGGTATATTAGTTGCCATACCTACAGCTATTCCTGATGATCCATTTACTAATAAAGCAGGTATTTTTGATGGTAATACTGTTGGTTCTTGTAATCTATCATCATAGTTTGGCATAAAATCAACTGTATTTTTTTCAATATCAGCAAGCATTGTCTCTGCTATTTTAGACATTCTTGCTTCTGTATACCTCATAGCTGCTGCTGTATCTCCATCTATTGATCCAAAGTTTCCATGACCATCTACAAGTGGATATCTCATTGTAAAATCTTGCGCCAATCTTACCATAGCATCATATACAGAACTATCTCCATGTGGATGATATCTTCCTAAAACGGATCCAACTGTATTTGCACATTTTCTGTATGGCTTGTCAGATGTAATTCCATCTTCATACATAGCATATAAAATTCTTCTATGTACTGGTTTTAAACCATCTCTTACATCTGGAAGGGCACGAGAAACAATAACACTCATGGCATAATCTATGTATGATGTTCTCATCTCTGTATCAATATTTCTCTCGATTATCTTTCCCTCATTTTCTTCCATTTTATTACCTCTTTTCTAGTCTTTATACTACTCTTGTATTATACTAAAACACACAAAAATATGCAAGTAAAAAAGCGATAAAAAAGTTAATTTATCGCTATTTTTATTTAATTTATACAAGCATTTTTGCAAGTTCTAATTGCTCACTTGTCAAATTAAAGTCTTGTCCATTATTTTTTATTAATATATGTAAATTTTCTATAGTTCTTGCATTATTTATTGTTTTTTCTAAAGGCATTATTTCTTTTAATTTTTCTTTTATTTTATTGTATTCTCTCTCCATTCCATCAAAATCTTTTTTCTCGTAATAATCCTTCCAATTATTTTCATATTTCCCTAATTTTTCAATATTATTTAATTGTTCTGTAAATGTATTCTCTATATTTTTGCTAACATTATCTAATATTACATTTTTCCCTTGTTTAATTAAATTGGATATATTTTTATCTATTAATCCCATTTTTGTTGTCTTGTTTAATATATTATCTATTACACTTGATACTCCATCAATAATTCCACCGGTTTTCACTGCTGTTTGTGCCTGAGACAAACTATCAAATTTACCCGTAAATATTCCCATAGTGCTTTTTCCAAGATCAATAGCAGTGTTTATAGCAGTATTAATTCCCTCTTTAAAACCTCCTTTAATAAATCCATCTTTTATATTTATAACCTCATCTTCAACTAAATCTGGCAATATCCATCTTAGTCCTATATCTACCGCTGTATTAACTGTTTTCCCTAGAGTAGTTTCTAAAAAATTGTTCTGTTTTTCTTCTGTAACAATATCAATATCATTTTCAATTTTATTAGAGTTATTTAATTCATTTTCTAAATTCATACTTTTCTCCTTTTTCATTTAAAACTAATTTTTTATTTACTTCCAAATATTCATTTCTTATTTTTTTATTAATTAAATTATATTTAATATTTTTATTAATTAATTTATTATATTTATCATTATATTTTAATGTCCCAAGAACATTAAATTCACAAAATAATTCTTTTAATAAATTAATATCAATACAATTTTTATCATACTTATTAAATAATATATTAAATTTATTTTTTTCTATTTTCCATTTATTTATATAAATATTTAATAATTCTTTTGCTTTTTTTATTTCTAATATATTTGTTTCTGTAACAAATATATTTTTATTACTTAATTTTATAATTGTTTTTGTAAAATCAAAAAAACATTCTGAAGATGTATCTATAATTATCGTATTGTAAATATTTTTTAATTTATTTATTATTTTTTCTATTTTTATTAAATCCATTTTTTCTTTCGTATTAAATAATAAATTTGTTGCAGAAATTAAATCAATTTTTTTATTTATTTTTATAATAAAATCTTCTATTTTTAAATCATTTATATCTGTATTTATTATTTTATTTTTTAATTTTTCTTCTATTTTTATTGGATATTTTTTCACACCAAGAATTGTGTGTAGACTATTATTTAGAATATCAAAATCTATAATTAATATTTTATTTTTTTGATAAGACATTGCTTTCGCTAAATTTACTGAAATAATGCTTTTGCCAACTCCGCTTGGACCGGATATAGAAATAATTTCTTTTTTTAGGATTAAATCTTTTTCATTTATTTTATTATTATTTTCTTTTTTTATTATATCTTTAATTATATTTATTTTCCTTTTATTTTTATTAAAATAATTATCTCTTTTTTGATCTTCAATAATTAATTTTTTTAAATTATTTATTTCTTTTTTTAATTCTTCATTTTCATTGTTTTCATTTTTATTTACTAAATTAATAAAATCTTTTATTTCAACCTCGTTATTATATAATATTTTATATACACCTTTTGCTATTAAAATATTTTCTAATTCTTCCTTTTTATTTTCTAAAATTATTATTATATTTATATTATTATTAATTAATTTTATTTTTTCTACTATTTTTTCAATTAATAAATTTCCTTTAATTAATTCACTAAAAATTAGAAAATCTATATTATTATTTTTTTCTAATATTTCAAATATTCCTTCTTGATACTGTATATCACTTCCTATTACTTCTATATTATTTTGTTTTTTTAGAAAATTATTTAGATTTTCATTTCCTATAGCAGTAATTATTTTTTTCATTTATTTTTCTCCTTATTTATTATATTATTTTTATTAATTTATTTAATTAATTTTTATTTATTTTTAATTGTTTATTTTTTATATTTTTTTCTTATTTATTTTTTATTATTTTTACTCTATTAATTCTTTTTCAAAATCCGCTGATTCTATTTTCGTTAAAATATGTTCCGTTCCGACAAACATAAGGCACTCTCCTCTTTTTAATGATTTTATTTCTATTTTTTCTTTTTCTGATAAATTAGTATATTTTTCTAATACCTTTATATTTTCTTCCTCAAGTGAGAAAAAAGTTTTTATACTTGAATTATTTAAAATACTTTTACCATATGTACCGTTTTCTAAACTGAATAAGTCTGAAATATCTTGAGTAATTGCAACACTACTCCCTCCATATTTTCTAATTGTTTTAAATATCTTATATATAAATGAAGCAACCTCTTTGTTTGATGTAACGCCAATTAATCTCCATATTTCATCTAGATAAATAGCCTTTTTTATTTTTCTATCTTTTTTTATTTTATCCCAAAATAAATCTGTAAATAAATACATACCGTATTTCAAATTTTCTTCTCCCAATTCATATACATCTGCTACTATTAATTTATTATCTAATTCCACATTTGTATAATTATTAAAAAATTTTAATGATCCTTTTATAAATGGAATTAATTTAATTGCAAATCTATATGTATTTTTATCTTCTTTTAGTATATTAAATAAATCTTGTAATATTGGCATATCATACGTATCTTTAAATACGGGTTTTATTATAATTTTATTTTTTTCTTCTTTATATAAAGAGGCATCATCAAATGTAATATTTTTTAATTTATATAATTTAATTAATTTTTCTTCCAATATAGCCTTTTCTTCTTCATTCATATTTCCAAAGATTAAATTAAAAAATCCTATTAATTTACTAATTTTATTTGCTAAATATCCTTGTTCATTATCCTCGATACTTTCTTTTCTAATATCAAAAATATTTATATATGTTTTTGATCCGTGGTCCAATTTTTAATAATGTCCCATTTAAATTTTTGCATAAATTATTATATTCTCTATCAGGATCTATAATATATTGCTCTATTCCCATTAATCTATATCTTAATATTAATAATTTTGTATAAAAAGATTTTCCGGCACCACTTGTTCCAAATATACATATATTTGCATTTTTATATTTTTCAGTATTATATCTATCTATAAAGACTAAAGAATTATTATAAATATTTGTACCTATTAATATACCATTTTCGTCAAACATAGCAGAAGATATAAATGGATATGTTGCAACTAATCCACTTGTTAATACATTTCTCTTCGTTATTTCTTTTAATATCTTATTATTATCCATTAAAGGGAGACATGATTTGTATGATTGTTCTTGTCTAAAATATGCCCTTCTAGTTTGAATTCCTTTACTTTGTAATATTCCTTCTATTTTATTTAATAAATATTCTAATTCTTTAATATCTTTTGAAAAAGTATTTATATAAATATATAGAAAATATAATTCTTCATTATTAATTTGCATTTCTTTTCTAATATATTTGGCATCATTATATGTAAATGCAGCTATATCTATATCCTGTCTGTTTTGATTAATTGTTTTTAAATCTGCTCCTACATTTCCTATATGATAAGTTAGATCTCTTATCGTCTTATATGTATCTTGTTTTTCATAAAAAATTGAAATATTAACATCTATATTTATATCAATAATAAATTTTAAAATTAACTCTGTTTGTTCTCTATAATAATTAATTACTAATAATGATGAATAATATATATTATCTATTTCTAGATATTTTGGATTAGAATTATTAATAAAAGATGGAGATAAAAAATCTCTTTCAGAAAATGTTCCATTTAAAAATTCTAATTTATTTATATTATTATTTATTTTTTTATTGTTTTTTATATTAATATTTTTTAAATTAAATAAATCTATATTTAATTCATTTAAATTTTTTATTTCTTTTATTATTTTTTTAATTAAATTATTTTCCATAATTTTTCCTTATTTAATTATTTGATTTTAAAAAAATATTTTATTATTAATTTATTTTTAATTTTTTCAATTATTTTTTAATTATTTTACTCATTATTTTTTAAATACATTCTCTTATTAAAAAATGAAAATAAAATATTTTTTATTTTTTCTTTTTCTGAAATATCTTCGACAATATTTCCGCACCTTGATAGGCAATCTTTTATTTTAAAATATTTATCATTTAATTCTTGAATCGCATAGCTTTCTATATTTTCTATTTGATTATTTTGATTTATATATTTAATAATTATATAAAAATTTTTAGAGGATGATTTTTTACTATAATTTAATTGTTTTATATATTCTATATATTTTTTTGAAATTGCTGGAATATTATTTTTTTCTGAAATTAATTGATTTTGAATGACTGAAATATGTTTTGATAAATCTTCTTTATTACTTTGAATTAATATTTGAAAATTAAAATTGCATGTTTTTAAAAATATTTTATAAGAATTTAAAATTGATTCTTTTTCCAGCTCAGATTTTAAATTAAAATTTATTGGATTTATTTTTAATATTTTAATGTATTCATTATTATTTATTTTAATAGTTCCATTTTCTAATATACTTTCAAATGGCAACCAATTTTGAACAGAATTATTTTCTGTTTTTTTCATATTACCTCCTTTACTATTTATTTTTGGTTTTGGAATTTTTTTAGAAAAAAAAGATTGAAATAAATTAATTCCATATTACAATGATTTGTATATTAAGTCAATATAAATCGTGTTTCATTTTTCGACATATTATTTTTTTATATTATTTTACTTTTTATTATTTATTATTTATTTTTATTTTATTAATTTTTTATTTCTTGAATAAAAACTTTTTTTATGAACATAATACTATTATAAAATTAATATTAGTTGAACTAAGAGTAATATAGGATTTTAATTATAGGTTTTATATTATTCGAGCAAAGATGTGTAATGGTGTAATGACCTTATATTGTTGCATGTCGGCGATGAGAATAAATTATTTGTATGTAAGCTGTATTTATTTATCTTTTTCGATTGATAGTATTTTGTTATACGGTTGTATTATAGGTAATTTATTCGAAGTTAAGATTATTCTTGTATTTTGCAGTGGTTGTTATTAGTCCCTTTGGGATGAATATAGCTATTGTGGGTGCATTTGTAGTCGGGCAACTGATTAATATGTTTGATGAGTTAGCTTATTTATATAGCAATATATATTAGGTTATAAGTTAGGCATATTAGTTTTAGCTGAAGATTAATATTAGTTTTATGATAATAGCAGGTAATAATAATTGTTACCTGCTATTAATTTTTATTTGAATTTAATTTTTAATAATATTGTGATAATTTATATTTATATAATTTAATAAATAAAAAAATAATTTATCGCGCAGTTTGGAGGCTTTCAAAAGCCGACAGCAAGATAAATTATTTTTTTATTTTAATATTTCATTAGATATCTAAGTTCTTAACATATTTTGCATTTTCTTCGATGAATTTTCTTCTTGGTGCAATATCATCTCCCATTAAAATAGTAAATGTTTCATCTGCTTTTATTGCATCCTCTAATTTAACTTTTATTAATATTCTCTTTTCAGGATTCATTGTTGTATCCCATAATTGTTCCGGATTCATTTCTCCTAAACCTTTATATCTTTGAATATTAACTCCATCTCTACCCATCTCGTTTAAATGTTTTGCCATTTCTTCATCTGTATAACAATATATATCCTTCATACCTTTTTTTGATAATTTATATAGTGGTGGTTGTGCTAGATATACATTTCCATTTTCAATTAATGGTCTCATATATCTAAAGAAGAATGTTAATAATAATGTTCTAATGTGAGCACCATCGACATCGGCATCTGCCATTATTATTACTTTTCCATATCTAATTTTTGATATATCAAAATCTGCACCTATTCCAGCTCCTACTGCCAATATAACTGGTTGTAATTTATCGTTGTTGTATATTTTGTCAGCTCTTGATTTTTCAACATTTAGCATTTTTCCCCACAAAGGTAATATTGCTTGGAATCTTCTATCTCTACCTTGTTTTGCACTACCTCCAGCAGAGTCTCCCTCAACTATATATACTTCACATTTTGAAGCATCTTTTTCACTACAATCAGCTAATTTTCCTGGTAATGTTGATGTTTCTAATGCACTTTTTCTTCTTACTAACTCTCTTGCTTTTCTTGCAGCTTCTCTTGCACGTGATGCACTAATACATTTTTCTAGAATTGCTTTTGCAATAGCTGGATTTTCTTCTAAGAAATTTGATAGTGCTTCATTTACCATTGCAGATACAATTCCAGTAATTACACTATTTCCTAATTTTGTCTTTGTTTGTCCCTCAAATTGTGGTTCTTTTACTTTAACAGAAACAACTGCTGTAATTCCTTCTCTTATATCTTCTCCTTGTAAATTTCCATCTTTTTCTTTTAATAAATTATGTGATTTTGCATAATCATTAAATGATTTAGTTAACGCTCTCTTAAATCCTTCTAAGTGAGTTCCACCTTCTATTGTATTAATGTTATTAACAAAAGTATAAATATTTTCTGAATATGCTGTTGTATATTGAAAAGCTATTTCAACTGGATATTCCCCATCTTTTTCTATGTAAATAGGATCTTTATGTATTGCTTCTTTATTTTTATTTAAAAATTGTACAAATGATATTAATCCCCCTTCAAAATGGAACTCTGCTTTTTTTATAGGTTCTACTCTTAAATCTGCAATATTTATTTTTAATCCTTTTGTTAAAAATGCAATTTCTCTAAATCTTTCTTCTAATGTTTCATAATTATAGTCTAATGTTTCAAAAATAGTATCGTCAGCTAAAAACCTAACTTTTGTGCCTGTTTTTTTAGAATCACCTATTCTAGTTAATGGTTCTACAGTTTTTCCTTTTTCAAATTTCATTTGAAAAACTCCACCATCTCTTTGAATTGTAACTTCTGTCCATGTAGATAACGCATTAACAACTGATGCACCAACTCCATGAAGACCTCCTGATACTTTGTATCCACTATCTCCACCGAATTTTCCACCAGCATGTAATTTAGTATAAACTGTTTCAGCAGCTGATATTTTTGTTTTAGGATGTATATCTACTGGAATTCCTCTACCATTATCTTCAACAGATATTATATTTCCTGGCTCAATTTTTATATCTATTTCAGAACAATACCCTGCTAAAGCCTCATCAACACAGTTATCCACAATTTCATAAACCATATGATGTAATCCTCTAATTGATGTACTTCCTATATACATACCAGGTCTTTTTCTTACAGCTTCTAAACCTTCAAGTACTTGTATTTGATCTGCTCCATATTCGTGTTCAAATTTTTCCATTATTTTTTATCCATCCTTTCATTTTTTGATGTTCTTTTTCCTAATGTCACTGATGATATATTTGAAATATATCCTTTTGTTTTGTTATCTTTACTGATAATAATAAGTGATTTTTTATTGTTATCTGATATATCTATAATATTATCACTAATTCCTAAATTTTTGCAAATATTTTCTAAACAATTTTTCTTTTCTAAACTTTTTATATCTAAAATTGCAATAATATTTTCAGAATTAATAATAACATCCTTTCCAATATGTATATACATTAAACAATTTCCCCTTTTTTTATATGATATAAATTGTAATCCACATTTTGTATTTCAATTTTATCTGTTCCTGTAATAATTACTTGAGTATCTTTTATATTTTCTAAAAAATTTTTTCGTCTTTTTTCATCTAGCTCAGACATAAAATCGTCTAATAATAAAATTGGGTATTCTCCTATTTCTTCATATATAACATTTAGTTCTGCAAGTTTTAAAGATAATACAGCAGTTCTATTTTGACCTTGAGAGCCATAAACATTTACTTCTTTATTATTAATATATATCATAAAATCATCTCTATGGACACCTTTTGTTGTAAATCCTTTTATAATATCTAATTTTCTTCTTTCTTTTAACAATCCCAAATAGTTATCTTTATTTTCACAATTTGAAACATATTCTATTGTTAGCTCTTCATTTTGATCTGTTATTTTACTGTGGATATCATTTATTTTCTCTATTATTTTATCCACATAATCCACACGATACCTGTATATAATTTCTCCATACTCTGCTAACTTTTCATCCCATATATCTAATAGATCTTGTGATTTATTTTCTTCTTTTATTTGTTTTAAATAATTATTTCTTTGTTCTAATGTTTTTAAATACAAATTCAAGTTATACACATAATTTGGTCTTAACTGTCCAATCATCATATCTAAAAATCGTCTTCTATTTACCGGTCCATCTCTTAAAATATTAATATCTTCTGGTGTAAAAATAACTATGTTGATATTTCCTAATACTTCACTCAATTTTTTTATTTTTATTCCGTTCACACTTATTTGTTTTTTACTTGAAATATCTACTTTTACTTTTCCATTTCTATCTTTTTTTTGATATTCAGCTTCTACAGTTAAATGGTCTTGTCCAAATTTTATTAATTCTTTTTCTTTAGTAGTTCTAAAAGACTTTCCAAAACTACAAAGAAAAATTGATTCTAAGATATTTGTTTTTCCCTGTGCATTATCACCATAAACCACATTAATATTTTTATTAAATTCTATTTCTTGATCTTCATAATTTCTAAAATTGTGTAATTTTATTTTATTAATGTACATATATCTGTCCTTTTTTCACAAATTTCCGTATAGTTATCCACATTTTTGTGGATAACTTGGTGATATTTTCATTGTTTTGTGAATAAACTTTTTTTATTCTTTCATTCTTATTGGAAGAACCATATAAATATAGTCTCCGCCTTCTTCAACAGGTCTTATAATACAAGGTGAAATGCTTGTACCAAAATCTATATATACTTCTTGATCATCAATTGCTCTGAATGCATCTAAGAAATATTTTGGATTAAATCCTGCTTCTAGATTTTTACCTTCTGTAGTTACATACATTTCTTCTTTTGCATCTCCTGTTTGATTTGTACAAGAAATTGTTACTTTACCAATATCTATACTTACTTTAACAGGATATTTCTTTTCTTTTTCTATACTAGATGATGAAATTAAGCTAATTCTTTCAAAACATTCTTGCATTGCACTTTTATCTACTCTTATTCTTGTTTCCCAATTTTCTGGAATAACACTTGAATAGTTTAAAAATTCTCCATCTAATAATCTTGTTACTATTTTACAATTTTCCATTTCAAATAAGGCTTGATTTTTTGCAATTCCTATTTTAATAAGATCATATGAATCTAAAATAATTTTATTTATTTCATTTAATGTTCTTCCTGGTATTACAGCTGCAAAATCATTTGTTTTTGATTGTAGAAACTTACTCTTCCATGCTAATCTAAAACCATCTACTGCTACTACATTTAATTTGTTGTTTTTAATCTCAAATAAACATCCTGTAAAAATAGGTCTGTTTTCTTCTGTGCTAACTGCAAATATTGTTTTTCTTATCATTTCTTTTAAAGAGGTTTGATCCATTTCTATAGAATTTTCAATACTTATTTTAGGAAGTTCTGGAAATTCATTAGGATTCATTGTTGCAAGTTTATATAAAGATCCTTCACATTCAATAACTAATAAATTCTTTTCATCTAATGAAATACTAATTTCTGAATCTGGAAGTCTTCTAATAATTTCACTAAACATTATTGCATTTACAACTGTTGCTCCTTGTTCTTTTACTTCACAATGAATTATATACTCTATTCCTATTTCTAAATCATATGTTGTTAATTTTACTTCATCATCATTAGTTTGAATTAATATTCCTTCTAGTATTGGCATTGTTGTTTTACTAGCAACCGCTTTTGTTACGGAATTAATAGCTTTAAGGATATTATCCTTTTCACAAACAAGTTTCATTTTTGCTTCGTCTCCTTTATATAATAATATAATATTTATAGTAGTAGTAGTAATAGGTTATGTGGATTATGTGGAAAACTGTGTGGATCATTATTTTCCCTATACTTTTAGCTGTGAATAACTTAGTGGAAAAACACTAAACTTATCTACATTAAAAAATCTTTTATGGGGAAAATCTAAATATTAACATGTTATATACAATTAATTCACAATACAATGTGAATATCTAATGTACGTCTTCCGTAAGTAAAACTTCAATTAGATTTTCCAAACATAAATTTATCAAACACAAATTTTGATAAATTTTAAGAATTGATTTAAATGAATATTATTTGTCAGATAATAAAATGTTTTTCACACTTTCCACAATTCTTTTTGTGCTCATATCATTTTGTATTTCTTTATCTATTTTGTTACATGCATGTATAACAGTTGTGTGATCTCTTTTCCCAAACCCATCCCCTATTTTTGTTAGAGGAAGTCCTGCAACACTTCTACAAAGATACATTGCAATTTGTCTTGGAAAAGTTACATCATTTGATCTTTTTACACCTTTTAATTCTTCCACAGTTATATTAAAATATTTTGCTATTGTTTCTTGAATTAAATCAATAGAAAGTACTTTATCTTGATTTGATACAACATCATTTATAGCTCTTTCAGCCATTTCCATAGTGATATGTGAATTTGTTAAAGATGCTTTAGCGATAAGTTTGTTTAAAACTCCTTCTAGTTCTCTTATGTTAGAATCTATTTTTGTAGCTATATCACACAATATATCATCATCTATAATAATGTTATCTAGTTGAGCTTTTTTACGTAGAATTGCTAAACGTGTTTCATAATCTGGATTTGAAATATCAGCAATAAGTCCCCATTCAAATCTTGATTTTAAACGATCTTCTAATAAATTAATATCTTTTGGTGGTCTATCACTAGAAATGATAATTTGTTTTCCACTTTCGTGTAATGTGTTAAAAGTGTGAAAAAATTCTTCTTGAATACGTTCCTTACCCGCAATAAACTGAATATCATCAATTAATAACACATCAATATTACGATATTTATTTCTAAACATCTCATTTTTGTTGTCTTTAATAGCATTGATTAATTGATTGGTAAATTTTTCAGAAGTAACATATAAAATGTTTGCATTTCTATTGTTAATTAAAATTTCATTTGCAATTGCGTGCATTAAATGTGTTTTTCCAAGTCCAACTCCACCATAAATAAACAATGGATTATATGCTGTGGCAGGAGCTTCGGCAACAGCTAAAGCAGCGGCATGAGCAAATCTATTGTTATTTCCAACAACAAAAGTATCAAATGTGTATTTTGGGTTTAATGTAGAATTTGGATAAGAAGAATTTGTATTAGGTTGATTTAAAACTACATTCTTATCTTCTGCAACGTCATCTTTTAAAATGACAGAAATTTCACAATTCTTATTAGTAATATAATTAAAAGTATTTTTAAATAAATCGTGATATCTTGAAATAATTGATTCTTTTTGGAAAGCATTATTAGCGACTAAGACGATGTTTCCATTTTCAGCACTGTCTATGTCTAAGTCTCTAATCCAGGTTTCGTAAGAAATTTTTGTAACTTCATTTTTTAGAAGTTCTTTTGCTTTTGTTAAAAGTTCATTTAATTCTTCTTTTTGCATTGTTATTTCAATCCTTCCAAAATATAATGTTTCATATATCAAGTGCATAATTTGTAAATTATACACATAATTATCCACAATATTGATATATAATATCAAATAAACAATATTATAGTCAATACAAAAAATAGATTATTTAAAAAATGTTTTTTTTATATTGACATAATAGAAAAATTAAGATATAATTATTAAGCTTATTATTAGTAGATAATCCGTTTACGGTTTAAATATATACAGGAGGTGCTAAATAAAATGAAAAGAACATATCAACCTAAAAAAAGACAAGAACAAAAAGAGCATGGTTTTATGAAAAGAATGAAAACTAGATCTGGTAGAAATGTATTAAAAGCAAGACGTGCAAAAGGAAGAAAAAAATTAAGTGCGTAATTAAGGAAGGTCACGAAATGGTGGCCTTTTTTGAAATATGTGGATAATAAAATTTAGATGAGTGATAATAATGAGAAAAATTAAAACATTAAAAAAAAATTATGAGTTTCAAAATGTTTTGTCAAAAGGAAAATTTTATATTGGAAAACAAATCACAATATATGTTACAAAAAACAAATTAAAAAGTAATGTGATTGGAATTGCAATATCAACGAAAACTTGTGATGCCGTAAGACGTAATAGAATTAAAAGACTTATTAGAGAAAACTATAAATTAATAAAAAATGATTTATACACAGGATACAACATAGTTTTTCTATGGAATAGAAAAGATAAGGTGGAAAATGCAGATTTTCATATTATAAAAGAAGATATGTATAGATCATTAAAAAAGGCAGAATTATTACCATGAAAAAAATTCTAATAGTTTTATTAAGAGGTTACCAGAAAATCATTTCTCCTATATTTCAATCAATAGGAGTTCATTGTAAATATTATCCTAGTTGTTCAGAATATATGAAAAACGCAATTGAAAAATATGGTTGTGTAAAAGGAGTATATTTAGGAATAAAGAGATTATTAAGGTGCAATCCATTTTCAAAAGGTGGATACGACCCTTTAAAATAAAATGGAGGATATATGGGTTTTATAGCAGAATTATTTGGGTACTTATTAAATGCTTTATATACTGCATTTAATAACTATGGAATTGCTATTATTGTTTTTTCAGTTATATTAAGACTTATATTAATACCAATTACAATAAAGCAACAAAAATCAATGAAAAAATCAGCAGAATTACAAGAAGAAATGAGAGAAATCTCAAAAAAATATAAAAACAATCCAGAAAAATTGAATCAAGAAACTATTGATTTATATAAAAGAGAAAAAATGAGTCCTTTTAGTGGATGTTTAAGCTCTATTATACAGATTGTTATTATATTATCTGTATTCTGGCTAGTAAGTCAACCTTTGACATATATGAAAAGGGTAGATAAAGACTTGATAGAACAATACAAACAAGAGATTCAAGAAGGGAATAATGGACAAAAATCATCTTATGCTGAAATTGAAGTTATAAATAAAAAAGGGAAAGAAGACGAAAGAGTCTCAATAAATATGGACTTTTTAGGACTTGATTTAAGTAAAGTTCCAGGAAATAATTTAAATGATTGGAAAGTTTATATTATTCCATTGTTATATGTAGTTTCTTCAGTTATTTCTATAAAAATGTCAACAGACATGACAAATAAAAAGAAAAAGAATGAAGCAGTGGATGAAAATAAAGATCAAAATGAATTAGATACAATGCAAGCAATGAACAAAAATATGACTTATATGATGCCTATAATGTCTGTTATGATAGCATTTATAGCACCACTTGGGTTAGCATTATATTGGTTTATAAGTAATTTATTGATGATAGTTGAAAGAGTCATAATTAATAAAATTATGGAACATAAGGAGGAAGAGGAAAATGCCTAAGAGTATAATAGCAGAAGGAAAAACAACTAATGAAGCAATTTCTAATGGACTTAAAGAATTAAATGTTTCAAAAGACAAAGTAGATATAAAAGTACTAGAAAATGAGCAAAAAAGAAGTTTTTTTAGTATATTGGCTCCAAGAATAGTTAAGGTAGAATTAACATTAAAAGATAATGTGGAGATAAATGAAAGTAAAAAACAGAAAGATCAACAAGTAAAGCCAAAAGGAAATAGATCAACTATAGAAACTCCAAAAAAAGAAGCAAGTCAAGAAGATATTAAAACTGCAATGTCAAATATAGAGCAGTTTTTAAAAGATTTTTTTCGTAATTTTGAAGAAATCACATATGAAATAAAAGAAGATAAGGAATTTATAGCTATAGACATTCAAGGGAAAGATTCATCAAAACTTATAGGATATAGGGGAGATGTTCTAAATTCTCTACAAACAATTATCAATTCAATTGCAAATAAAAATTGCGGATCTAGAATACGTGTAATTATTAATATTGGTGATTATAAAGAAAAAAGAGAAAAAGCATTAGAAGATTTGGCAGAAAAAGTTGCGAAAACTGTTTTAAAGAATGGTAAATCAATTACTTTAGAGCCAATGGTAGCATATGAAAGAAAAGTAATACATAATAAATTACAATCAAATACAAAAGTTAGAACATACAGTATAGGAGAAGAACCATACAGAAAGGTTGTAATAGCAAAAAACAAATAAATATAAATAATAAATCTGAAGTCAAAGTGAAGATTTAATGTAGAAATACAATTAAATTCTATCTTTGGCTTTTTTCATATTAAAAAAAGAAGGAGAAAAGATATGAGCAAAACAATTGCAGCGATCGCGACTGCTACGGGTACTGGTAGTATAGGTATTATTAGAATGAGTGGAAAAGATTGCCTTAAAATATTAGAAAAAATATTTGTACCAAAAAATTCAGAAATGAATATCGAAGAAATACCTGGTTATACAATGAAATATGGTTATATAGTAAATACAGATAGTAAAGAAAAAATCGACGAAGTTATAGTTTCTTTTTTTAAAGCCCCTAGGAGTTATACAACTGAGAATATGTGTGAAATAAATTCACATGGAGGAACTATTGTAGAGCAAAGAATACTGGAACAATGCTTATTAAATGGAGCAGATCTAGCTGAACCGGGTGAGTTTACGAAAAGAGCCTTTTTAAATGGTAGAATCGATTTATCTCAAGCAGAGTCTGTTATGGATATAATAAATGCGAAAACTGATAAAGAAGCAAAAGCATCTTTAGGTCAGTTAGAGGGGAATTTATCAAAAGAAATTCATGGGATTCAAAAAGAATTATTAAGTATTATGGCTGATATAGAAGCTTCAATAGATTATCCAGAGTACGACATAGAAGAAACCACAAATAACAAGGCTTTAGAAGTATTAAATGATGTTAAACAGAAATTAGTTAAGTTAGAAAATAGTTTTAAAAATGGGAAAATTTTAAAGGATGGAGTAAAAACTGTTATAATTGGAAAACCAAATGCAGGAAAATCTTCATTATTAAATATTATGCTTGATGAAGAAAGAGCTATTGTTAGTGATTATGCAGGAACAACAAGAGACACAATAGAAGAATTTATAAAGATTCAAGATGTTCCTTTAAAAATTATAGATACGGCAGGAATACGAGATACAAATGACAAAATAGAAGAAATTGGAGTAAAGAAAGCAATAAAGTTGGCAGATGATGCAGATTTAATTATTGCAATTTTTGATTGCTCTGGAGAACTTGATGAAGAAGATTTAAGAATCATTAATTTAATAAAAAACAAAGAAACAATTATATTGTTAAATAAATGCGATTTAAGACAAAAAAACGCAAAAACGATAAATTATATGTCTGAATTAAATAAAACGGTTATAGAGGCATCTATGAAGACAAAAAAAGGAATAGATGAATTATATAATTGCATTGAAAAGAAATTTAAGATGAATGAAATAGATATAGGATCAGAAACTGTTGTAACAAATATAAGACATAAAAATCAAATTCATAAAGCAATAGAAAGTATAGATAAAGCACTAGAAATAGTTAATAGTCAAATGCCTATAGATATTATAGCTGTAGAGATAAAGCAAACGCTAGAAGACCTTGGAAGTATAACTGGAGACAATGTTTCAGAAGATATAATTAATGAAATTTTTTCAAAATTCTGCCTAGGAAAGTAATTGACAAATAGACAAAAACTTGTGTCGAAAAAAGTCGAACACAAAAAATACAGGTTTAAAAGCGAAAACGAGTTTGTAAAACATTGTTTTTTGTTTCATAAAAAACGAATAGAATTTAAAATAAACGAAGAATAAATATTATAAAATTGGAGGTAAAAGATGAAATATAATGCAGGAAAGTTTGATGTAGCTGTTATAGGAGCAGGACATGCAGGTTGTGAAGCTGCTCTAGCAACTGCAAGGATGGGATTTAAAACACTACTATTTTCAATAAGCTTGGAAGCTGTTGCGAATATGCCATGTAACCCACATATAGGGGGAAGCTCAAAGGGACATTTGGTAAAAGAATTAGATTGTTTAGGTGGTGAGATGGGTAAAAATATAGATAAGACATTTACTCAACTTAGAATGTTAAATACCTCAAAAGGTCCAGCAGTGTATTCTTTAAGAGCTCAAGCAGATAGAAAAAGATATCAAATGGAAATGAAACATACTTTGGAAAAACAAGAAAATTTATATCTTAAACAAGCAGAAATAGTAAATATTGATGTAGAGGACGGAAAGGTAAAATCAGTTGAAACAAATATAGGTGCTATTTATGAAGTCGATTCTGTAATATTAGCTACAGGAACATATTTAAAAGGAAAAATATTTATAGGTGAAACATCTTTTGAAAGTGGCCCAGATGGAGTGTTCCCAGCAAATAAATTATCAGACATGTTAAAAAAGATGGGAATAAGTCTTGTAAGATTTAAGACGGGAACTCCTGCTAGAGTAAATAAAAATAGTATAGACTTCTCAAAAATGGAGATTCAAGAGGGAGATAAAAATCCATCTGCATTTTCTTTTGAGGATAAAATTTCAGAAGGCGAGGAACAATTACCATGCTATCTAACGTATACAACAAAAGCTACACACGATTTGATTAGAGCTAATCTACATCGTTCACCACTTTATAGTGGACAAATTGTGGGAACAGGACCAAGATATTGTCCTTCAATCGAAGATAAAGTAGTTAGATTCGCAGATAAAGAGAGACATCAAATTTTTATAGAGCCAATGGGGAGAGATACTGATGAAATGTATGTACAAGGAATGAGTTCATCATTACCAGAAGACGTTCAAATCGCTATGTATAGGACAATTCCTGGATTAGAGCATGTAGAGTTTACGAGACCAGCATATGCAATAGAATATGATTGTATAGAGCCTTCAGAATTAAAACTATCACTAGAGCATAAGAAAATTAGTGGAATGTTTTTCGCGGGACAAATAAATGGAACTTCTGGATATGAAGAAGCTGCAGTTCAAGGAATAATGGCAGGAATTAACGCTGGAAGAAAGCTTCAGGGAAAAACTCCTATTATATTAGATAGATCACAAGCGTATATTGGGGTTTTAATAGACGATATTGTAACAAAAGGAACGAATGAACCATATAGAATGATGACTTCAAGAGCAGAGTACAGGCTACTTCTAAGGCAAGACAATGCCGACTTAAGATTAACGGATATTGGTTATGAAGTTGGACTTATTTCTGAGCAAAGATATAAAAAGTTTTTAGAGAAAAAAGATCAAATTAAAAAAGAAATAGAGAGAATGAATAAAACTACAGTAAAACCAACTAAAGAGGTGAATGAGTTTTTAACTAAAAATAATTCTTCACAGATAACAAATGGGGTAAAATTATCAGAATTACTAAGAAGAACAGAGATTACGTACGAAAAATTAAAAGAAATTGACGAAGACAGACCAAAACTAGATAGAGAAGTTGAAGAGGAAGTGGAAATTCAAGTAAAATATGAAGGTTATATTAAATTACAAGAGCAACAAGTAGAAAAATTTAAGAAATTAGAAAAGAAACTTCTTCCAAATGATATTAATTATAGCGATTTAAAAGGATTAAGGATAGAAGCAAGACAAAAATTAGACAAAATTAAACCTGAATCAGTTGGACAAGCATCTAGAATATCAGGTGTTTCACCAGCCGATGTATCAGTATTATTAATATATTTAGAGCAAATGAAAAAAAGCGAAAAATAATCTATAAAAGGAGAAAATAAGGAGAAAATATGGAAAGAGAAAGTTTTTCAAAAGAACTAATTGAAAAAGCTAAGAAAGTTAATATAGAAATAGATGATAAAAAAGAAGAACAATTTTATAATTATATGAAGCTTTTATTAGAATGGAACGAAAAGATTAATTTAACAGCAATTACAGAACAAAATGACATTATATTGAAACATTTTATAGATAGTATCACAATAAACAAGTATATAGAACAAAGTAATTCCATTATAGATATAGGTACAGGAGCAGGTTTTCCAGGAATTCCTCTAAAAATTATGAATCAAAATAAAAAGATCACACTAGTAGATTCTTTAAATAAAAGGATAAATTTTTTAAATGAAGTGTGTAAAGAAATAAGTTTAGAAAATATACAATGTATCCATGCAAGAGCGGAAGAACTTGCTAGTGATTTAGAATATAGAGAAAATTACGAAACAGTGGTATCTAGAGCGGTTGCAAGGTTAAATGTATTAATAGAGTATATGCTTCCATTTGTAAAAAAAGGAGGCTTATGCATATGTATGAAAGGCCCAAATATAGACAGAGAACTTGAAGAGGCAAAAAATGCAATTAAAGTATTAGGGGGAAAAATTAAAAGCGTAGAGAGTTTCTTTTTACCAGATAGTGATATAGAAAGAAATGTTATAATAATTGAAAAGGTTGCAGAAACGCCAAAAAAATACCCTAGAAAGGCAGGGCTTCCATCGAAACAACCAATCATTTAATATTTAAAAAAGTCAAAATATATAAACAAAAAATCCTAAAAAAATTTAATAAAATTTAAGATAATTCATTGACATATTAGTCATAATTTTATATGATTAATATGTTAATTTTTTTATGGAGGCTACGAGATAATGGGAAAAGTTGTATCAATAGCAAATCAAAAAGGTGGGGTCGGAAAGACTACAACATCAGTTAATTTAAGCACTATACTTGCAAAAAAAGGTAAAAAAGTATTAATGATAGATGCCGATCCACAAGGAAATGCATCAAGTGGTGTAGGTATAGATAAAGATGTCGAAGAATCGGTTTATGATATATTAATTGATGATACTGAAATAGAAAAAGTTGCTAAAAAGACAAATATAAAAAACTTATCAATTTGTCCTTCTAACATAAACCTTGCGGGAGCCGAGGTAGAGCTTGTTTCAATGATGTCAAGAGAATATAGACTGAAGGAGAAACTAGATCCTATTAAAGATAATTATGATTATATTATAATAGATTGTCCACCATCTTTAGGTCTTGTTACATTAAATGCTTTTACAGCGTCTGATAGTGTTTTAATACCAGTGCAATGTGAGTATTATGCTCTAGAAGGATTAGGACAGTTAATAAATACAATTAATTTAGTAAAAAAGCATTTAAATAAAAATATTGAGATTGAAGGAGCTTTACTAACAATGTATGACATCAGAACAAACCTATCAAATCAAGTTGTTAAAGAAGTAAAAAAATACTTTAATGATAAAGTATATAAAAATGTAATTCCAAGAAACGTTAAGCTAAGTGAAGCTCCAAGTTATGGTATGCCTATTACTATATATGATCCAAGATCAAAGGGTGCAAAAAGTTATGAAAAATTTGCAAAAGAATTCTTAAAGAATAACGAAACAGATTCAAAAGGAAAACATGCATTGTAATTAATTCAATAGATAAGAAAGAGAGAGTGAAGAAAATGGCTAAAAAAACAGGGCTAGGAAAAGGGTTAGATGCTTTATTTTCAGATAACATATTAGAAGAAGATGAAGAAACAAAACTTAAAGATGGAGAAGAAATTGTTAAGAAAATTAAGATAATTGAGATAGAACCAAACAGAGAACAACCAAGAAAAATATTTAATAATGAAAGTTTGGAAGAGTTAGCAGAATCAATAAAAAAATACGGAATAATTCAACCTATTATTGTTAACAAAAAAGATGATTATTATGAGATAGTAGCAGGAGAAAGAAGATGGAGAGCTGCTAAAAAGGCTGGACTTACTGAGATGCCATGCATTGTAAGAGGCGATGATGAGAGAAGAAATAAGGAAATTGCATTAATTGAAAATATTCAAAGAGAAGATTTAAACCCAATAGACAAAGCTAGAGGATTTAGACAATTAATGGATGAATATGGAATGACTCAACAACAACTTTCAGATACAATTGGTTTGAGCAGAAGTGGTATTGCAAATACAGTTAGAATATTAAATTTAGATCCAAGAGTAATAAAATTAGCAGAAGAGGGTAAATTAACAGAAGGACATTGTAGATCATTAATGGCAATACAAGATGCAGATAAGCAATATGCTGCAGCTATGGTAATTGTTGAAAAAGGTGAAACAGTACGAGATATTGAAAGAAAAGTAAAAAATAATAAAAAAGCACAAAAAATAGATCCAAAGTATGATGCAATATTTAGAGATATTGAAGATTCTTTCCAAGGATTTTTTGGAACTAAAGTTAAATTAGATGCTAAAAAAAGAAGTGGAAGAATAATTATTCAATATTCTTCAAATGAAGACCTAGAAAGAATTTTAGGACTTATAAAATAAAGATATTTGAGGAGGAAGGATGGAATCAGTTTTAGATTTTTTAAGGACAGATACTTTTTTAATTATTCTTTTAGGAGGAATGTTAATTTTATTTGTTTTGTATATTTCAAATATAGTTAAGCTATCTAAAATTAGAAAAGACTATAACCATTTTATGAAAAAGCTTGGAAATGGTAATAATGTAGATGAAATATTAAGAGCATATATAAACGAAGTAGAAAGAGTAGAAAATAAAAATGAAGAAATTGTTTCATACTGCAAAAGGCTAGATGAAAATGTTGCAAAATGTATACAAAAAACTGGTATGGTCAGATATAATGCATTTAGAGACACTGGAAGTGATTTAAGTTTCTCACTTGCACTTTTAAATGAACACAATGATGGAGTGGTATTAAATGGAATTTATGCAAGAGATATGTCAAATATATATGCTAAACCAATAGAAGGCGGAAAATCCAAATATGCACTTTCTGATGAAGAAAAACAAGCAATAGAAATAGCTACGCAAAAATAACTTAGATGAATAAAAACATATGGTAATCAAACACTAAATTTTATAAAAATTACTATTGACAAGCAAAGGTCAAATATGTTAATATATATACTGTTACCACGATTGGTAACAGATGCACGGAGAGGTGGTCGAGTTGGTTTATGGCACCAGTCTTGAAAATTGGCGTAGGTTTG
>OGXR01000324.1_pt1 | contig 38169 bp, 34 predicted proteins | sample 1576331 | NCBI WGS metagenome assembly OGXR01 (sample SAMEA3541473, study PRJEB24748) | human gut metagenome | biome: human gut; feature: human-associated habitat; material: faeces | place: China | collected 2012 | reverse complement strand
CCGCATGCTCCGCTTTTCGGGTGGGCTGGTACTCATACAGCACAACCGCCTGTTTCGCACAGCCACTGGTGCGGTACAGCCACATGTAGGACTTGCTGGTGGAGGAACGTCCCAGCTCTTTCAGCACCTGCAGCGTCGTCTCGTCCGCGTGCAGCACTGACTCCCTGCAAAGCTGCTCGCGCAGCGTATCGTAGATGGGCCGCAGCCACTTCTCTGAGATGTTCCGCAGCCATGTGGCCGTGGTCTGCCGGGATAGCCTCAAGCCCTGGCGGTTAAACTCCTGCTCCAGACGGTACAGCGGCGAGTACATGACGAATTTTTGCGTTGCCAGATAAGCCACCGCCTCCGCAGAGGCAAAGCTGCCAGGCAGCAGTGAGGGTTCTTTCACTGCCTTTACAATGTTGGCTTCACCGGTCTCCTGCTCACAATTCTTGCAGGCGTAGGTGTAGTACACGTCCTCGCGCACGCGGACTTCCTTGCCAATCTCCACCAATTTGCTGCCGCAGGCAGAACAAGTCAGTTCGTTCTCCGGCAGGCGGTGCTCCACTACCTCGGTGGGAGTACCCTCCGGAACGACATCCAGCACATTGCCGGACTGCCGTTTGCGCTCGTGCGCCTTCACGGCGACGGGAGCTTTCCCAGCGGAATTCATGCCGAAGATGTAAGCCTCCACCTCGTTCATGGTCAGGCTCAGCTGGTCCATGACCATCTGCTCCGCCTGCTCTGAAGAACGGCCAAACAACTTCTTTTTGGACAGCTTCAGCTGCTCCAGCAGCCACTCATTTTGCAGTGTCAGGCTGGTAATGACCTGCGCCTGTTCCTGTTCGCGGGCGGCAAACTTTGCTTCCAGCTTTGCGTTCCGTGCTTTTTCCCGCTGCAAACGCTCATATTCCGCACGGGAAATGGTCACCATTTCTTCCGTGTTGCTTGTCTGCATTTCTCTGTTTTCCATGCAAACATTATACCACAAAACACGGCAAGCAGAACAGGAACAGGGTATTGGCGAACGGGTCTAACGCAAATTGCTGCTGGACGAGGCGCGCCAGGCCGTCTATGCCTTTACGCAGATCTGTGTAGCCACAGGCAATATAGACTTTATCTGCGTCGGTGAAATCATTTAACATAGGCGCAGAAGCTCCACCAGCAGTCTCAGCTGTTCCGTATCGCACCCGGGATAAATATCCAGACTGGCGTTTCCAATATGCGGCGTTGCGGAACGTTCCGCAACGTTGCGTGATCCCCGTTTCGGTGCCGGAAGCTCTGCAAACCTGACGGCCGGCACGCTCGAGCACGGCTCTGTTTCAGCCAAAGCCAGCAATTCCCGTTCCCAACGGTAATAGGTTGCTGCATTGATTTCTTCTTGTCTGCACCACGCCCGCACTGACAGGCCGCTGCTGCGGCAGTCCTGTATCCGTGCCGCCCACTCCTGCAGCTTTACACGGTGTTTCAACTCTGCGCTTGTCATTCCCTTACCTCCAATATGACAGTAACGGAACGTTTCGCAACGTCCCGTTACTATTGTCTCATGCCTGTCCATGCGCGGGGTGGTTTGACGGTTACAGCAGAAATGCAGGCGTACAGTGAGGACGCTGAAATGACATTCGAAGTCTACGCGCGCGGCTGGCTGGAACGGCAGACGAAATATGCGCCGTACGATCGCCTTTTACCGACGTTCGCTCGAAACCGTGTTCCCGGTGTGGGGGGATGGGCTCCTATTTCTATCATTCTTCGTTCAACGCCTCCGCAATCTCCTGCGCGATGCGCTGCCGTTCCTCCTCACTCTCTGCCCGCGCATATCGTTTCAGCGCGGCATCCCGCAGATCCGCTGCCTGACGGGACCATACTTCAAACTCGCCCTTGGTCATCAGTCCGCTTCTGATACGGGCAAAATATTTTTTGTACGCCCGCTGGTGAACCTTCCAGACATCATTGTTTTCCACCTTGCTTCGGAAGCTGCTGCTCGCGCCGATCTCACGGCAGGTCTTGCCGTCCTGTCCCGGTGCAGCTCCGGTGCAATAGGCGTAGGTCGCCCCGGGTTTCTAAACCAGCGCCCACAGTTGGCGCAGCGCTTCGGCACAAATCCCTTTTGCAGCCCCTTCATGAACTCCACATAAACAAAATCCAGCAGCCGGTCAAAGTACATCTTCTCGACGATCTCGGCTTTTTCCTTCTCGCCGCGGATGCGGTACTGCGTCTTCACCGGCGGCGCGTCTGTCTCAGGGTTTTCACCGAGACTGACGCCGCTGATAAAATCTTCATATCCGCGCGAACAGATCATCGGTGCCAGAGGAATTTTCCTCTGCCCCTTTTTCTTTTCAAATACCGCGTCCGCAAAAACGCCGTCGAGAAACCACGCATACCGTTCCTGAATCAAACGAATATCGTCGATCTGCTGCTGCATGAACGCGGGCAAATCGTTATCTTCCTGCATCATGAACGCTGCAAAGGCATCCTGTGCGTCTCCAATCACAAATTCTTCAACTGGCATATCACCGAAGACGCGAAAGTCCTCCAGATACAACCGGTAGAGCGGCAGCGAAGCAAGCCCCTTCTTCATGTTCATGTAAGCACGCAGGACATCATCACTTTTTTCTTGAACGGCTGTGTTCAGCTGATCCAGCAATTCCTGAAACGGCGCGACATCAAGGTTCAAAACTTCTGTCAGCACCGCTCCATACGGCTGCGGCTCCGGCCTGTCCTCCACCCAATATCCTCGTCAATACTGTCGTAGTCATTGTAGTACAAAATAGAGGTAGTCAGCGTGAACGCCCAATCCTTGAACTGCTGCGCTACCCAGTCATACGGCTCGGCATACTCCCGCTGGAAGCTCATGTTCTTCGCCATTGGTTCCTCCATGAAGGTCATCGTCAGGGCAATCATCGTTCTGTCCCCGGAGACATTCCAGTTGGATTCTACGCCCTTTTTCACTACATCCAATTTGTCAAAGGGATAGAACAGCGCAAGGTAGTCCTCTGTTTCCATGGATTCTGCCTTGATGAAATGGTTTTTCGGCAGATAGACCGCCTCATAATCCATGAAGGACGGCGTGGTGGGCAGCGCTGTCATCAGGCCCAGCAGACCGTAATGGGTCACAAAGGCCAGAATTGCCTTTTCCACCTCGTCCTCCGACCTGCGGTTCATCATCAACATCCCAACATTCAGTGCTTCCAGCACCATCTCGGAGGAATCCTTCAGCGGGTTATAGATGTCGGGCTTTGCCGTCTTTTCCGGTGTGATATAGCGTTCATTTCCGTCCTTGCCGGTCTTGATCTCATAGCGGTCATACCGCACCCAGTGGGAATGGGACTGCGCAAACAGATTGTTCATGACGCTGTTCCTCTCAATTCGTAATCCATCTATTCCCAAGCCGGATGGTGCGGGAAACTCTGAGCGGAATGATGATGATCAGGATCCACCCAATGGGGGTACGCTGACCATGGACGCCACCTGCTGCCCGGCAGATATTGCGTATCCACAGGATATCGAGCTGCTGAACGGTGTCAGAGAACAGCTTGAGTGCGTCATAGACCAAGTGTGTGACGGCTACGGGCTGAAGAAGCCCAGAACGTATCGAAAACGGGCCCGAAAAGACTATCTGAATCTGGTAAAGCGGAAAAAGCGCGGAACACAGGTAATTCGGAAGGCAATTCGGAAGCAGCTTCAGTACATTCGCAGAGATGTGAGATACATTGTCGAATATGTGCAAAGCGGCATCGTATTGACGCAGGCCCAAAAGAACTGCATGAACCTGATGACGACAGTATATGAACAGCAACGCCTCATGTTTGAAAACGGCACTCACAGCATTCCAAGGCGGATCGTCAGTCTGCCGCAGCCATGGGTCAGGCCGATTGTACGGGGAAAGGCCCATGCAAATACAGAGTTTGGCGCCAAACTCCACATCAGTTTGGTTGACGGCTACATTCGGATCGAGCGCCTGGATTTCGAACCCTATAATGAGGCTGAGGACTTCTACCGCGCAGTGGAAGGATATCGGGCGCGCTATGGACGGTATCCCGCACGAATCCTGGCCGACAAACTATATCGAAACCGCCAGACATTAGCATATTGCAAAGAACGAGGCATCCGGCTGACAGGGCCAGCGCTGGGTAAGCCACCCAAGGACCGAACACTGACGAAACAAGCCAGAGCCCAGGAATATCAGGATATCTGTGACCGCAACGAAGTGGAAGGCGTCTTCGGAACCGGCAAAACGGCCTATGGATTAGGCCGCATTGCCGCACATCTGAAGGAGACGACCTTCTGCGTCATTGGGGTGGCTCTGATCCTGATGAACCTGACCAAGAGACTGCGGTCTCTTTTGCGCCTCATTTTCTGCTGGCTGCAGTGGGGCGATTATGGCTTTGCTCTTATGGCTGGCTGATTTTTTGTGGGGTTGCAGAGCGAAGCCTAATTTCTTTGTTCTGCTTCCCTTCTGCTCGCATCTCAAGTGCTGCCAGTCTTTTTTCAACATTCTTGTCTCGATTCTTTTTTCTCGCAGCCTTGATTTCCTGCGTTTCCTCAAGCGTGAAAGTGTATCTTTTCATTTCTCATCACCATCTTCATTATACAACAACGACCGATAAATCATCAATCTTATTAAAAAGATATTAGTATCAATTGCTTGCGGCGCTTTTAGCAGGACGATAGGATGAAGAAAATGCGCGAAAAAAGAGTCCATAAATCACAGCCCGGGAGGATCCAAACGGTTCCTCCCGGGCTGCTCTTGCATATGCAGTTGTATTCCGATATCAGCAGGTACCTGCCTCCAGCTCTTGCCGGACGGCGTCCATAAGCGCCGGAATAAATTCATAATTTCTGGGATACTTGTCGAAGCGGATCTCCATGCCCGCCAGCTTCTCGATTAATTCCACGACATGCTCATGCGAGGTGCGCTGCGCCAGCGCTTTCAGGATATCCACATCCTGAAGCGCGTCCTTGAAATTAAGCGCGCGCAGCGACGCGACCGGCCCGTCCTTTCCGGGATAGACCGAGAACGGGTCGCCGGACGGCACCATGCCGTCGCCGGAGCTTGTCAGATAAGGATCGATCACATACATGGAACGGTCAGTGTGGTAGAAATTATAGCCCCATTGCAGGAAGCCCTTGATGTCGAACTTGAAGAGCTGGACGCCGAGAATGCGGTTTCGGTACTCCGGAAAGGCAAGGAAGCGGTTGCCGACGGCTTTGTACTCACCGCAGCAGTAATAGGCCCACTGATTTTCGACCGGCTCCCGCAGGAACGGCTCGATGTGATCGGTCGCGCTGACCGGAATGTCGATCAGGCCGTGCTTATAGAAATCGACGTTGGAGATCGCGTCCATGATCGGCCGTCCGCGCAGCATCGGCTTTACAAAGCGCCAGAGCGCGCGGTAGGTCTCCAGATGGTCCAGCCCCGGCTCGTCGGAGATGTGGAAGAAGGAATCCTCCAGCACGCCCTTTTCTGTCAGGAAATCCAGCATGGCCGGAAGCAGCTGCTTCAAAAATGCCTGATAGGCTTCGCTCTGCGCGGGCGTATGCCAGCCGAACAAATGCTCTTCCCTGCCGTCCACACGGACGTAGATGTTCGGCGCGGAGGTCATGCCCCACTGGGAATAGAGGTGCGCGATCTCAAAGCGGCGAATGCCGTTTTCATGCGCAAGGTCAATGTAGCGCGCGGCCCGCGAGAAATCGAAAGCATAGCGTTCGCCGTGCTTTTCGATCTGGACGAGCTGCACGCAGAGGCGCTCTCCGCCGATCAGCGTATCGAGTGACGGCGTGAGCATCGGCGTCAAGATCGTGTCGATGCCGAGATAGCGCGCCATCTGCATATATTTCCCGATCAGCTCCCAATGCGCCTCGGAATAGACTGGGACATGGTACGCCTCCGCGATGCTGTCCACATGGAACCACTGCGTAAAATGCACGCTCTGCGCCGGAAGCGCGGCGCTGAGGATGTGCAGGGTCAGCACCGACGTCTCCGTATGCAAGATCTCCGGCGTTCCCGGCTCAAAATAGACGCGTTCCGCGCGGATCTCATAGTCGCCGGGCGCGGCATCCAGCGGCGTATCCAGCGAAAGCAGGACGGACGCGGGCCGGTCGGACAGGCGCAGTATGCCGCCGCTTTCCTCCAGCGGCTCGAGAATATCCGGCATAAGCCCCGGCTCGTCCGTCAGGATGTCTTCGTCGTGATCGGGATAGACCGGGTAGTCCATTGCCACCGGGCGCAGCCGGTAAAGCCGGAGCGCGGCGGTCAGCGCTTCGTTTTCCGCGCCGTCCGGGCCGAAAGCCCTTGCCGAAAAGCGGCAGAAAACATTGCAGTCCGCGCGCAGAATGATCTGATAGGAAAAATGCTCGCCGCGAAGGACCGTTTGCCGGGAAAGCTCCTGCTCCGGAAGGTCGGAAACGCTCCGGATCTTATAAAGGGAAGAGATCTGTTCGCTCCAAAGTGTCATGGTGTGTACTCCTTTTCTGTATCTGTCCGAAAGCGGCCCAGCCGCCGGATCTCAAAATACATCGGTCTCAGCGGGGATCGGCGTCCGACTCCTTTTGAGAAGCGTTTCCTTGTAAACGCCGGGCGAAATGCCCTCAAAGCTCTTAAATACGCGGATAAACGTGTTGACATTCTCAAAGCCTACCTGCTGCGCGACGAGCTTGACCTGCGACTGCGGGTCTGCCAACAGCCGTTTGGCCCTGTCCACACGAAAACGGTTCACATACTAGGGTGTATCTGAAAACTCCCAACGCACCCGGACAGCGGGCCTTTTTGCGGTGCGCCGCGTCATTTTTCCTTGAAATACGTCAGTATTCCTGCGAAAAAATGTCTTGCGCAACGCAAAAATCCCTCGCTGCCGGTCACATCATGAGTTTTCAGATACACCCTAGGGCGACTTGTCAGCCCTCCAGATGGAACGCGGTTTTGAGTTCGGCGATCTCTGCCTCGCTGATGTGGACGATGCTGCCGAGGCTCTGGGAATCGAGAATGGAGTTGGCGGTCAGCTCCATGACCTCAAGCCGGTCGAATGCCTGCAGGAGCGAATTGCCGGTGACGATCACGCAGTCGTTTTCCACGATGGCGACCGGGTGAGATACGTCAAACTCCGCCGCCATTTTATCCGGCTCCCGGTAGATCTCCTCATACGGCAGCGTTTTGACGTCGCGGAGGAGGATATAGCTTTCCGGGATGGTGCGTGCATCGAACGCTGCATCGGTCACGGCAAAGGCCATGGCGTGAACCGGGTGGGCAAGCAAAATCGCGCCGACATCGGGATGCTGCTCATAGATTTTCTGGTGCAGCAGCACGGCGCGGGACGGCGTCTTGCCCAGCTCCTTCATGCCGCCCTTGACGCGGACAAGATCATCCTCCTCCAGATACGCGCGGTCGAAGCCGAAGGGTGTAATGAGGAAGCTGCCGTCGGACAGGCGGACGGAATACGTGCCGTGTGTGGCGGTGAACAGGCCCATTTTATACGAGCGGTGGATGAGCGTGATCATGTCGCGCCGGGCGGCCAGCTCCTCCGAGGTATGCGAACGGGGGATGAAATCATCCAGCTTGGTATGCGCGTTCGTCTCGCTCATGTGGTAGGCGTTTTCGGGCAGGGAATGGATCTTGCCGAGCTTGCTGGCCAACACCTCAAGCGTCGCGGTATAGTTGAGCGTTTCAAAGCGCTGGAACGCCGTGAACATATCCGGCGCGCCGATGCAAACGCCGTGGTTTTCCAGCAGCGCCGTATCGCAGCCCTGCGAAAAGACCTTGCCGATCTCCACACCCAGCGCCTCGCTGCCGGGAACGGCGTAGGTCGCGATCTTCATCTGCTCACAGATATGGCGCACGGACGGGATCAGATCAAGATCGGGCAGCTTGCGGACGATGGAGAACGCCACGAGCGCGGGCGGGTGCGCGTGCAGCACGGCGTTCAGATCCGGGCGCATACGGTAGACCGATTCGTGGAACGGCAGCTCAGACGAGGGCTTGTGCGGCCCCTCGCAGCTTCCGTCCGGGCGGACGCAGATGATATCCTTGCGGGTCAGCGTCCCCTTGTCGATCCCGGCAGGGGTGATCCAGATGTTGCCCTGGGTGTCGCGGATGGAAAGATTGCCGCCGGACATGGTGGTCAGGCCCTTGTCATAGATGCGCTGCATGAACATGACAAGCTGGTCGGCCGGATGGATATACTGAATGTTCAAAAGATGACCTCCTAATCAGAATCGTCAGAGCGGCAGAATGCCGTCAAAGGTTTCGCTGAACAGCTCCTGCGCGTATGTGCGGAGCCTTGCACAGTAGCAGTCGTAAGCGTCAAGCAGGGTTTCGCCCTCCGGGGTCAGCCGAGCACCTCCTCCGTGTTTTCCTCCGGTTGTGGAATCGAGCAGCTTGAAGCCCAGCGACTGCTGCGCGTTTTTGAGGATCGTCCATGCCTTCGAGTACGCCATGCCGATGGACATGGCTGCCGCGCGCAGAGAGTGCAGCTCGCGTACCTTGCGCAGCAGAACTGCCACGCCGGGACCGAAGCACTTCTCTTCGCCGAAGATCCGAATGGTCAGGACGGGTCTGAAGGTTTGTTCCATGTCAAAATTTTACCACGCTGTATTCGCCATTGTCAACAATATTCCGATATTCTTGACGCGGAAGCGCGCGAATGCTATGCTTATATAACAGTGTCAGCTGACGCTATAGAGGAGGAATGTCCTGTGGAGCTGGCAAAGGCACTGGACGTGCGGCCCGGCGTGACCGCGATCATCGGCGGCGGCGGAAAGACGACGCTCATGGAATGCCTCGCGGAAGAACTGTCTGCGCAGGCCCACGTGATCGTGTGTACGACGACGCATATCTATCCCGAACAGAATATGCCGTGCCTCGTTTCGACGTCTGAGGCGGAGATAGCGGCAGAATTGGTGCGCACGCACTGCGTCTGTGTGGGTTCTGCTTCAGAAAGTGGGAAATTCTCTGCGCCGGAACTGACGTTCCGCACGCTCTGCGCACTAGCCGACTATGTCATCGTCGAGGCCGACGGCTCCAAGCGCCTGCCGCTCAAGGCCCATGCCCCGCACGAGCCGGTCATCCCGCCGGAGGCGAACCAGACCATTCTGGTCGTGGGCGCATCCGGCTTCGGCAGACCGATGCGCGAAAGCGTCCACCGCGCACCGATCGCCGCGCAGGCGCTCGGCGTAAGCGAGGAGACGGTCGTAACGCCGGAGCTTTGGGCGAAATTTTTGAATCTGGAAGCGCTGCATACGCGCGTTCTGGTCAATCAGGCCGAGAATGAGCCGGAGCAGCAGGCAGCAAAGGCGCTGGCTGCCGGACTTCACTGCCCGGTGTGCATGGCGGCATTACAAAAGGGGTGGATCGAATGCTTGTGCTGATCCGAGGTGCGGGCGATCTGGCGACGGGCATTGCGCTCAGGCTTTTCCGGTCGCATCTGTGCGTCGTGATGACAGACCTGCCGCAGCCGACGGCCATTCGCCGGACGGTCTGCTTTTCACAGGCGATCTTATACGGAAGCTATCAGGTGGAGGACGTGACGGCAGAGCTTGCCGCAAGCATGGAAGACGTGCGCTGCATTCTGGCCGAGGGCTGCATCCCGGTTCTGGCCGATCCGAAGGCAGAGTGCCGCGCGTGGCTGAAGCCGGACGTGGTGGTCGACGCGATCCTTGCCAAGAAAAACCTCGGCACGCAGATCACGGACGCGCCGCTGGTCATCGGCGTCGGCCCCGGCTTCTGCGCCGGGCGGGACTGCCACGCGGTCATTGAAACGATGCGCGGGCACACGCTGGGCCGCGTGATCCGCGAGGGCGAACCCATCCCGAACACGAACATTCCCGGCCTCATCGGCGGCTTTACCGGTGAGCGTGTGCTGCGTGCCCCGGACGACGGCATTTTCCATCAGCTGCTGGATATCGGCACAACGGTACAGGCGGGCGATATTGCGGGCGAGGTGAACGGCAAGCCGATGGCCTGCACGATCTCTGGCGTCATTCGCGGCATGCTGGCCGACGGAACGCCCGTGTTCAAGGGCATGAAATCCGGCGACGTTGACCCGCGCGGGGAAATTTCCTATTGCCAGACCGCCTCGGACAAGGCCATCGCCATCGGCGGCGGCGTTTTGCAGGCAATTCTGGAATACACAGGCGTTCTGAACGCCGCGACGGGAAAAAATACACTGGGGGTATAATCATGAAGGACGAGATCAAGCTGACAAAGCTTGCAAAATGCGCCGGGTGCGGCGCGAAGGTCGGCGCGGGCATTCTCGCGCAGCTGCTGGGCGATATCCGTGTGCGGCAGGACGAAAATCTGCTCGTCGGATTCGACAAGAGCGACGATGCGTCGGTCTATAAGGTGTCGGACGAGCTTGCGCTCGTGCAGACGGTCGATTTCTTCCCACCCATCGCGGACGACCCGTATACCTTCGGCCAGATCGCCGCGACGAATGCGTTGTCCGACGTCTACGCCATGGGCGGCGAGCCGAAGCTCTGCCTCAACATCATGGCCGTGCCGGAGTCCATGCCGAAGGAAGCCGTGCATGACATTCTGCGCGGCGGCTACGACAAGGTCTACGAGGCGGGCGCGCTCATCACCGGCGGCCACTCGATCTATGACGACGAGCCGAAATACGGGCTGGCCGTGACCGGCTTTGTCCACCCGGACAAAGTCCTCACGAACTCCGGCGCGAAGCCCGGCGACGTGCTGTTTTTTACAAAGCCGCTTGGCATCGGCATTCTCACGACGGCGGAAAAGGCTGATCTTCTGTCCGAGGACGGCAAGGCGCTGGCCATCCGCCTGATGACGACGCTCAATAAGTCCGCCCGCGACGTGATGGTGCAGTACCGCGTCCACGCCTGCACGGACGTGACCGGTTTCTCCTTCCTCGGCCACGCGTCCGAGATGGCGACTGGCAGCGATGTGCAGCTGGAAATCGACACGGCCGCAATTGACCTGATCGGCGAAGCGCTGGACTTTGCACGCATGGGTATCCTGCCTGCCGGTATGTACCGCAACCGCACATTTGCCGAGCCGATGGTCGACGCGGGAGACACGGAGCTTGCCGTGCAGGACGTGCTCTACGACCCGCAGACGGCAGGCGGCCTGCTCATCGCCTGCGACCCGGAGGACGCAGACGCGCTGCTCGAGGCCCTGAAACCGGCAGTTCCCAGCGCGCAGCGCGTCGGCACGGTGCAGCCCTACGCAGGCGGCGCAAGAATCTATCTGAAATGAGGCTGTTTGAATGAACCGCTATATTTTGATTCCCGAGGACACCATCCGCGTCCTGCCGCCGGAGGACGGCGTGGAGGCGGCAGTCGAAGTTTTCTGCTCCCGTACAGTCATTTTTTTTGATATTTCACAAATACAGGATGTCTGCCTGATGCACAACGTTTTATCGAACCGCAGGCGCGCCGATGCACTCTGCTTCACGGCGGCGGACCGCCTGCTTGAGCGGGAACAGATGGTGCTCGTCCCCACGGACCGGGCCGATTTCGCGGCGTTTCTGGCCGGACTCCGGACATATGCGCCGAAAACGCTGGATTTTTCCAAAGAGGCAGATTATATCCCGGAGTCCTGCGACCACAACGGCCATCATCACGGATAAAAACGAAAAAAGCCGCACATCCTGAAAGAAAAAGAGGAGGTGCAGCATGAAAAAACGCGACAGAAAAGACCGTCCGGATCTCGTTCCGGAGATCTTCGCCCAGCAGCCCAGTCTTACCGACCCGCAGGGCAGCTGGACCGGCCTTCCGATGAACGAGCTTGAAGTCCCGGTCCAGGACGCGGACGATCTGTAACCGGCCAAAACCGCCCTCCGTCATGTGCTGCATGACAGAGGGCGGTAATTTTTCAAGCGTTTATTCCGGCTTTTTGCTGTCGATGGTGTCCTCGGTCAGCGCGCCGACATCCTCCATCTTGACCTTTTTGGGCAGCGTCAGAGACAGGATCATGGAAATCACGAACACGCCCGCGACGGGGTTGCCTGCGAAAATGTCGCTCACGATCTTCGGCATACCGGAGAAGAATTCCGGGACCTGCGTGACGCCGATGCCGATGTTGTCGACGGACGCCGGTGCGCGGGGTCTCTGGTCTTTCATTTGGAATAATCTCCTTTTATTTGATAGCCGGAGCCGCATAACGCGGTGGCAGGCGGCGGGACCGAAAAGGGAAAAGTGCCCCGTGCCAACCGTTATTCTGGCCTCTGTATCAAGTATACGTGTTTAGAATCCGTTAAACGATACAAATTTTATGTTTGCCAAACAAAAAATAAGTTGTAACTTTGCGAAGTCTGCTGTTTTTTCGGGATTGGGGAACGGGGAGCGCCGCACCCCGCGCGGCAGATTGCAATTCCGCACAGGATATGCTAAGATGGGTCAAAAAAAGGCGGGCGCTGTGTGTCCCGGCCGAAAGGAGAAACGCATGCGAATTATCGGGATCGTGCCGGGCGCAAAGCTGTTCGGCTCGGAGGATCTGTACGCGGATCAATATTTATTTGTAAACGGCTATCCGAAGCGGATTCTTGCAAACGGCGGCACGCCCGTCGGGATCCTCAGCAGCGACGGCTATGCGGCGGAGGACAGCCTTTCGCTCTGCGACGCGTTTGTGTTCTGCGGCGGGGCGCGGTTCTATCCGTACCATTTTCAGGTCATGGAGTACGCTGCGAAATCCGGCAAGCCCGTGCTCGGCATCTGCCTCGGGATGCAGATGATGAACACCTATTTCCTCGTTGCCGAAGAGGCCGAACGCCGCGGCTGGGACGGGCCGCTGCTCGCGCTGTTCGAGCAGATGAAAAAAGAGCGCTATATGTTCACCGAACCCGTGGACGGCCACTGGGACGGCCATATCACGCGGGACAATGTTGACCGCTTCAAGCATCCCATCCATGTAACGCCCGGCAGCCGCCTCGAACGTCTGACAGGGAAGCAGACGATCCTGGGCGCGTCGATGCACAACTATCGTATTACGCACCCAGCCCGGTCGCTGACCGTCGCGGGCCGGACGGACGACGGCACCATCGAGGCGCTGGAATACGGTGAGCAGATGCTCGGCGTTCAGTTCCACCCAGAAGCCGACGACCAGAACGACGAACTGTTCCGCGCCATTCTGTGATCCGCACAAATGTGCCTGCGCAGTCCGGGTGGTATAATAAATGATGGTTAGAAGCATCTAACCGACGATAAAAAAGGAGGAAACCAAGATGTTGTATTCGGAAAAGGTAAAGGGATTCACAGCGGCGCATCCATGTGAGGAGCTGACCGCCGGCGGCGCACGATATCGCTATATTCTGGACGGAAAAGCGGACGGCTATATCCGCACCATCCGCAGCTTCCTGAGCGCGGCGGGAGACCACCTGTGATAAAAGACCGCCCGCACGACGGGCGGGGGCATCCGGAGCCGCCTTTTATAAGAAATGTGAAATTCTCACTACCTACACCCGCTATTGAAATTTTGCAAAAAATGTGATATCGTTTAAGAACAAAGCTGAAAATATCTGTAGGTCTGCCCATGCGCGGGCAGAACCTTCTAAAAGCCGCGTTTTCTGAAACGGAAAGCTTCGCCCGCAGGAAAGGGGAGCGGACGCGGCAGGGAAAGGAACCAAAAGAGTGAAAGAAGCAGTGCCAAAGAACAACGATACCGTGGAGATCGACCTCATCAAGCTCTTCATGGCCTATCTGCATAAATGGTGGCTGATTCTGCTGTGCGCGCTGGTCGTCGGCGGGGGAGCGCTTCTGTATACTATGAAGTTCATCACGCCTCTTTATCAGGCCAGCATCACCATCTACGTCAACAACGTCCGCAGCGGCGAACGCATCGACTACATCTCCGGCAGCAATCTGCAGGCGTCGCAGCAGCTCGTCAGCACCTACGCCAACATCATCCAGAGCGACACCGTCCTCTCCAAGGTCATCGAAGAGGCCGGCGTGAACTACTCGCCCGCACAGATGCGCAGTCTTCTGAGCACGAAGCAGGTTGGCGGGACCGAGCTTTTCAACGTCTACGTCACCCACTCCGACCCGAAAATGGCGGCCTATCTCGTCAACACCGTCGCAAGCGTGGCTCCCGCCGAGATCGAAACGTTTGTCGAGGGCAGCTCTACCAAGATCATCGACTACGCCAAGGTGCCCGCCAGCCCCTGCTCGCCGAGCTACAGCCGCAATACGGTCGTCGGTGCGCTGATCGGCGGCGTGCTTGCCGTGATTTACGTGACGCTGCGCTGCCTGCTGGATGTGCGCATCAAGGAAGAGGAGGATCTTGCCTCCCTGTTCGATTACCCCGTGCTGGGCCAGATCCCGCACTTTGACCAGCCGGCCTCCGGCAAAAAGAATGCCTATGCCGAACCCTACACCTCGGCTGGCGGAAGGGGGAAGTGACTGATGGCGAAAAAAGGCAAACGCGTCGGACCCGGCGGCAGCACCGCCTCCTCCATGGCAGCCGAACGCCGCCACATTCTCACCCCCAACAGCAATTTCTTCGTCCGCGAGGCGTATAAGACCCTCCGCACGAACACCATGTTTGCCCTTGCCGAGCACGAGGGCTGCAAGATCGTGCTGGTAACGTCCTCTCTGCAGGGCGAGGGCAAGAGCATCACCGCCCTGAATCTCGCCATCTCCTTCACCGAGGCGGAAAACCGCGTCCTACTGATGGACTGCGATCTGCGCCGCCCGAAGCTTGCGCGCCTGCTGCGCAAAAGCTCCCGCGTGGGCCTGAGCAATCTCCTGCTCGACCCGTCGCTGCTGAACGAGGTCGTGATCCCCAGCGGGATCGAACGTCTGGACGTGATCCTCTCCGGCGATATCCCGCCCAACCCCTCCGAGCTGCTCGGCTCGTCGCGCATGAGCACACTTCTGACATATCTGCGCAAGCACTACGATTACATCATTTTCGATACCCCCCCGATCAACATGGTCACGGATTCCGTTGTCCTGGCCCCCAAGAGCGACGGCGTGCTCTTCGTTGTCCGCGCCGGCCAGTCCGAGCGCGGCGCAGTCGCCCACGCGGTCGAACAGCTGGAATACGCGCAGGCAAAGCTCCTCGGCTTCGTCCTCGACGACGTCAGCGGAAGCAGCGGGGGCTATGGCTACAATAAATATAAGTATAAGCGTTATGGCCGCTATGGCTATGGCTACGGCTATGGCTACAGCAGCCGCCAGCAGCCGCCGGACGGCGCACCGTCGGAGGACAGCACGCCGTGATCGATCTGCACACGCATATCCTCCCCGGCATGGACGACGGGGCGAAGGACGTCAAAACGAGCCTCGCCCTGCTCCGCATGGAGTCGGCGCAGGGCGTCGGCACCGTTGTCCTCACGCCGCATTTCTACCGCGACCGCGAAGAGCCGCAGCATTTCCTGACCCGCCGCGCATCGGCGGCGCAGACGCTTGCTGCGGCCATCAAAGCCCTTCCCGAGCCGGAGCAGAACGCCCTTCCGCGTCTCGCGCTCGGCGCGGAGATCGCGTGGGTGCCGCATCTGGCCGACTGGCCCGAGCTGCCGGAGCTTTGCCTCGGCCCGAGCGCCTATTTTCTTCTGGAGCTTCCGTTCTATCCGTGGACAGATCAGCTGATCAACCAGCTCTACGAGCTTCCCGGCCGCACGGGCCTGACCCCCGTTCTGGCCCATATCGAGCGGTATCTGAGATCGCAGAAGCCGCAGTACCTCGAAGCCGTGCTCGATCTCGGCTTCCCCGTACAGGTCAGCGCAGAACCCCTGCTCCACCTGACGCAGCGCGGCACCGTCCTCAGGCTCCTGCGCACCCACCGCGCCCAGCTCGTCGCCTCCGACGCGCACGACCCGACCACCCGTCCCCCGAACCTCGGCGAAGCCTTCAAGCTCCTCCGCCGCAAACTCGGCGAAGAGAAATCCAAATATATCGAATCCCGCACCAGCGAACTCCTCACCCCACGCACTTCCCTGTAGGTGCGGACGCCTCTGTCCGCCCGGCAGAATGCACCGTTTTCACGGAAATCTCCGGCAAATCCGCAGCTTCCCAGCGGGCCGACAGAGTCGTCGGCCCCTACAAAGCCCACCCCAAGGCGTCCCCGCACCCCACCCACGTACTCTCACCGGAAACGGTTCCAAATTTCCGGTCTGTATAAATATAGGAAGCAAAAAAATACATAGGAGGAGAAGTATGAAACGAATTACAAGCAGTCTGTTAGCGCTGCTGCTGGCCCTGTCCATGCTGATCGGCATGGTACCTGCGGCCTACGCAGCTCCGGCAGACACGATCGAGTCGATCGACCCGACCGAAACAGTAGATTCGTCTGAAACGGAAGACGTTTCGGACGAATCGAAAGAAGTCGCGGTACACGCGGCTGGAGAAACAGCTGAAACGGAGTATGCTGCTTTTTCAGGCAGCACCTATTGGACTACTCTGCAAGAAGCGATTAACGAGGGCCCCTATAACATCTATTTGGCAAAAGATGTTACGGAGACGGTTACCATTCCGGCAGGGAAGACCGTTAACGTGAGCCTGTATGGCCATCAGCTTCATGGCAGCATTACCAACAATGGTAACTTGACAATCGACACATACAAGCAGTATCATTCCCACCCTGATATTGGCGGCGGTGATGCTACGATTACGAACGAAGGCACTTTGAAACTGGCTTGTGATGGTGCAACCGGCTTTGTTGTAAACAACAGTGGTGCACTGAATATTACTGGCGGCGCTACATACAAGGTTTCCAACATTACGAATACCAGTAGCGGCGTGATCGAAATCACCAGCGGTACCTTCGATGCAGCGCCGGATTCCAGCTGGCTGCGTGCAGGATATAAGGCCACGCTGAAAAGCGGGACATATAGCGTTTCTGCAATGACAAATACCGAAGCCGCAGGGGCTGGATTTGTTGCATATGGCGGCACGGCACCTGCTCATTATTATACAACTCTTCAAGATGCAATTACAGACAATTCGTCTACCGTAAATGTGATTGCTGATGTTGAAGAAGACTGCGTAAAGACGAACGGCGATATCATTCTGTTTTTCGTGAGTCCCAGCAAGTTTACTGGTAGCCTGAAGGCTTCTGGTGACATTAAAATAACGAATGGCCCGGCCGTGCTGAACAATGTTGAGTGTAATTCTTTCACTGCGAAAAAGGGCAGCTGGAAGAATACAACCGACATCACGATCAAGGATGGCAAGGTTAACAATATTACTGTAGAGGAATCCTCGACCAATTATGGCGTGACCGTTGCTATTACCGGCGGCACCTACACTGGCACTGTCAGCGAAACAACTGAGGATACCCTCACCATCTCCGGTGGTAAGTTCACTGCTGATGTGACGAATTACCTCGCTAAGGGCGCTACCTATGACGTTGCAACCGGTGTTGTAACCCCAGGCACCACCGCAGCCGCCAAGGTCGGCGACACCGCGTACGAAACCCTCGACGCAGCCATCACGGCAGTCAAAGAAGGCGAAACCATCACCGTCAACGCTGGCGAGTACAAGCTCAATGGTAGCCTGAACTACACCGGCAAGGCCTTCACCATCAAGGCCGCAGACGGCGCGAAGGTTTCCTTCGATATGTCCGCCGCAGTAGCCCTGCACGGCGCGAAGATCACCTTCGAAAACGTCACATTCGACTACAAGACGAACGGGAACTACATTGGCCTGCAGCATACAGATACGCTGGTGTACAACAACTGCACCATCAACGGCATGGTCTTCCTCTATGCTGCAAGCGAGACGTTCAATAACTGCACGTTCAACCAGACTGAGGCAGGTGCATACAACGTCTGGACGTATGGCGCAAAGAACGTTGCATTCAACAGCTGCACCTTCGAATGCGTGGGCAGATGCGTCCTTGTTTATTCGGAAGACAAGACCGCGCATACCAATCTGACGGTTGAAGACACAACATTCCATGCTTCTGCTCCGGCAGAAGGAAAAGCGGCCATCGAGATCGATACGAGCTTGATGACAGAAGGCGGCGCAACGATCACGGTTGACGCACAGACCACTGCAAACGGCTTCGCAAAGGGCAGCAAGAGCGGCAATACCCTCTGGAACGACAAGAAGCAGGATGCAGAAACCAACAAGAACACCACTGTTATTGTCAACAACGAAACCGTCTTCGCCCCGAAGGCATCCGGCGACGGCACCGAAGCCAACCCCTACACGCTCGATGACCTCAGCACCATGACCCGTGCGGAGTACATCGAAGCACAGACCAGACTGGGCGGCACGATGTACGTCACCGTTGGCGATTACAGCTACGAAACGAACGGTACGCTTGGCAACGGCACGGCGGACAATTCCGACAGGGATTCCACCAAGATGAATTATTATGGTGCTCCCGGTGCAAAGGAAGGCCAGTATTCTGACGCCGCAGTCGGCAAGAACATTGTCTTCGTCGGCGGCAATATCACCAGCGGCGTGACCGGCTATAAGTCGATCGACGACATCGGCACGAGCCTCCTGCTGGCTGTCCCGGCCTACACGAACGTAACGTTCGAGGGCACGACGTTCAAGAACGTCATGAGCTTCAACTACCAGCTCTACACCTCCCCGTGGAGCCAGCTGGGTGAGCTGAAATTCGACGGCTGCACCTTCAACGGCATCATCGTCGGCGCGATTGCCGCGCAGACCCTGACGTTCAACAACTGCAATTTCGGAAACTACACCAACACCTATGCGGAAAACGGCAAGAACGTTGGCGCGAACAACTCCAACCCCATCTGGGTCCGTCCGGCCTACGGCAACTGGACCAAGGGCGACAACGAGGGCCAGGGCAGCGACTTCAAGTCCCTGACGACCATCAACTTCACCGGCAACACCGTCGTCAGCACCCGCCCCGTGAAGTTTGAGCGCATCGCCCAGTGGGAGATGCCCACCACCGTCACCGTCACCGGCAACAGCTTTGATATCAGAGATACCGGTGAGAAGAAGAACGTCGGCTTGTACTTCGGCGCAAACGCCAAGTTCAACCTCATTGCGCAAGACAACACCAAGTCCGACAACACCGCAGCCCTCTATACGGCAGCTTACAAAGCACCGAATGAAAAGGATTACGTCGGCCTCCCCGCCGGTTCGACCGTCAAGGATTCGACTGGCAAGGACGTTGAGCTTGAAGCTCTCGAGTGGAAGTCCGATAAGAAACTGACCCTCAAGACCACTGAGGAAGTGGCCAGCGTCACGAACGCAAAGGGCACAGTCGTCAACTTTGCTTCCCTCTCCGACGCCATCGCCGCCGCCAAGGACGGCGACACCGTCACCCTCCTCAAGAGCTGCAACGGCAACGGCATTAAGATCGAGACTAAAAACTTTGCAACGAAGGGTCTGACCGTTGACTTTGGTGGCAATACCTATTCCGTTGGCGGCGTTCTCGTCGGCAGCACCGGCACCGGCACGAATGCGTTCCAGCTGCTTCAGGGCGGCAAGGTCACCTTCCAGAACGGCACGATCGCAGGCGTGACCGAGGGCACCAAGCCCGCCGAGGATACCCCCAACTGGTACGGCGCACCCGCATTGGTCATTCAGAACTACTGCGACCTGACGCTGAAGAGCATGACCATCACCGGCGGCGACGAAACCGTCTACACCATGTCCAACAACCACGGTGACATCGTGATCGAAGACACCACGATCACCGCTGGCGGCGCAAAGGGCTACGGCTCCGGCCCGTTCGCCTTCGACGTCTGCGGCTACAGCAGCTACAACGGCGTCTCCGTCACCGTTAAGGGCAGCAGCACCATCAACGGCGACATCGAAGTCTCCCGCAGCAGCAGCAATAAGAATCCCGTTGGCCTGACGCTGGAAGGCGGCACGATCACCGGCAAACTGGTGATTGACTCCTCCATCAAGCTCGGCGAAAACACCACCATCACCAAGTCCGATTCCTTCGAAGTCGCAGCCCCCGCCGGCTACAAGTGGGACAAAGGCACGCTGACGAAGATCACCTACGTCGCGGAAGTCAACGGCAAGCAGTATGACTCCCTCCAGGCGGCCATCACCGCAGCCGCGGACGGCGACACCGTCACCCTCCTCGCCGACACGACGGAAGATGTCACGATCAACAAAAACATCACCCTCGACCTCGGCGGCAAGACGCTGACGAACACCAACGCCGGTAAGGCCACCATTTCCGTGACCGGCGGCACCGTCACAGTCAAGAACGGCAACGTAGTCGGCGGCACCAGTTACTACAACATCGAGGTCACCAAGGACAGCAACGCCAACCTGACCCTCGAAGGCGTCACGGCAACCGCTGGCAACACCGGTTCGTCCATGATCGACAACTATGGCACGTTGACGATCACGAGTGGTACCTATACCGGTGGTCTGAACGTTGTTAAGAGTGAGCCAAGTGCAACTCTGACAATTAATGGCGGTACATTTACGCTGAATTACGCAGTTGCTTGGAGTTACACTGGAGTCATTCTCACATACGGTACTGCTAAGATTACAGCTGGTCAGTTTGTGCAGAACGCGACAACACCTGCAAGGGCTTATCCGTGCGTAGTTGTTACAGCTAAGGAGACTGCGGATAGTCCTGATCCGATCACGGAGATCACGGGTGGTTCGTTTATAAATAACCACTCTAACAGTAGCGCAAAAATCTTCCATCCTATGAGCAAGGCAACCAGCGACAATATTGAAGTCTCTGGTGGTACATTCAACAAGAGCATTCCCGACAGCTATTGTAAAGCCGGTTTCATCCCCACCAAGAATGCGGATGGCACCTACGGCGTCAAGGAAGGCAAGTATGTTGCTCAGGTTGGCAGCAAATACTACGAAACCCTTGCGGATGCCATCAGACTGGCTGCAAAGGGCAAGACAATCACCCTCCTTGCAAATGTCAAAGAAAGCGTCGAGATTAGCAAGAATCTCACCCTCGACCTGAACGGCTTCACGCTCACAAACGAAGGTGCTAAACACACCATCACGGTTAATGAGGGTGTCAGCCTGACCATTAAGGATAGCGTTGGCACCGGCACGGTTGATAACGTGACGCATGGATGTGGTGCGCTTGTGAACAACGGCACGGTGATTCTGTCCGGCGGTACGTTTGAGCGCTCTGCGGAAAAGGGCAAGTTCGAGCCGTACGGCAACGGCGGCAATAGCTGGTACACCATTGCCAACTATGGCACGATGACCATCAATAACGGAACCACCGTTAAAAACGCTGGCGGTTATTCCAGCAATATTCGCAATGGTGGCCAGGATAGCACGGCCAAGCTGACAATTAACGGCGGCACGTTTGACGGCGGCGTCAATACCGTCAAGAACGACGCTAACGGCGTACTTGAAATCAAGGGCGGCGAGCTCAAGAATACTGCGCAGTATGTCATCATGAACTGGAACCAGGCGACTATCAGCGGCGGTACCTTTGAAACTGCAGAAACCGCCGGGGCAGTCCTCTTCTCCAGCGCATACGGAACTGACGGCACAGCCTGTGGCGAACTGACCATCACCGGCGGTACCTTCACGGCTGCTGGCAGCAAGCTGATTGACGATGCTTATGATGCGAACAATCATGGCACAGTAAAGATCAGCGGCGGTTCTTTCAACCGCGCAGTAGATCCGAAGCACTGCGACACCGGCTTCATCCCCACGCAGAACGAAGACGGCACCTATGGCGTCAAGGAAGGCACCTACGTTGCCGAAACCGGCGGTGTGTACTACGAATCCCTCCAGGCAGCCATCGACGCGGCTCCTCGGAAAGGGACTGTTAAACTGCTTGCAGATACCCGCGAGAATGTCACTATCAATACACCCTACTTAACACTCGATCTGAACGGCCACACGCTCAACGGCGGTACCGAAAAGGGCAAGCCTGCTCTGACTGTGACGGCAAGAGTTACTGTCAAGGATGGCAGCGAAGCCCAGACCGGTACCATCATGCGTGAAGACACCGCAGAGAATTCTGGTGTTTCGTCCCATTATGTTATCGACATTCAGGGCAGCGGCTGGCTGACCTTCGAAAGCGGCAACGTTAAGAATGGCAGCGGCGTTGTTGGCGTCAAGGGCGCATCTCTGGTGCGCGTCGGCGATGACAGCGTTGCAAAATACCCCGGCCTGAACATTAAGGGCGGCACGTTCACCCAGGACAACTTCATTGTTATCAAGGTTGACCGTGGTGACCTCTTCCTGAATGGCGGCACGCTGAATTCCGCGAATTCTTATGCCATCGAAGACTGGCACAGAGCCACGATCAAAGGTGGTACGGTCAACGGCGCTGTTGCAGCTTGGACATACAGCGGCGGCTTAAACTCCGACCTTACTATTTCCGGCGGCACCATTAACGGCGACGTAACTTCCGTCAACTATGGCAATGCCGAGGGGAGAACTGCAAAGGTTTCGATCACCGGCGGCAGAGTTACTGGAAAACTGGATACCCGCAGCTATGACCCGGCAACGAACGAACTGACCAGCATTGATGATGCAGCCAAGGCTACCATCGAAGTCACCGGCGGTACGTTTAATAACGACCCGACCAAGTACGTTGTCGAAAATTCGAAGGTCACGAATAACGCAGACGGCACGTTCGGCGTAGAAAAGGCCTATCTCGCCAAGATTGGCGATAAGTCCTACTACACCATGGACGAAGCTTTCCATGCGGTTACAGAAGGACAGACAATCGTTCTGCTTCGTGACTACACCACGGCCAGCTCGCAGAACTCCGGCTCCAAGAGCTTCACGTTCGACCTGAACGGTCACACCTGGACCTACACCAGCACCGATGTGAACTACGCGGCGTTTGAGATCAACTACCCCGATGTCACCCTGACCGTCAAGAACGGCAATGTCGTAACTAATTCTATGCTCGGCCTGATCCCGTCAGCCATGGGCGGCACGATCACGTATGACAACGCTGGCCTCGTGTTTGATACCGTTACTGCGACCGCAAACGGTCACAGCGGCATTGAGACGAACGGCAATAACACGAACGACTCCGTCACCCTCAAGAATTCCACGCTCAACGTCCCCAACGGCTTCGGCATTTACTTCCCGTCGAGCGGCACGCTGACGATTGAGAATTCTAAGATCAATGCCAAGACCATGGGCGTTCAGGTCTGCGCAGGCAGCCTGAAGATCTCCGGCGCAGACACCGCCATCACGGTCACCGGCGACGCAGTTCCCAAGACCGAAAACGACGGCGCAATCCAAGACGGCGCAGCCATCTCCATTGTCAACCGCACCGGCTATAAGGCTCTCGAGAAGATTGAGGTCACCGGCGGTACCTTCACCGCCAAGACCGGCAACGCCGCGATCAAGGCCTATAACTGGGCGAACAATACTGAAACCGAGTTCACCGAGCCCACCAAGGTCGAAGTCAGTGGCGGCACGTTCTCTGCGGAAGTCCCCGCAGACCTCTGCGCAGTAGGCTACGAGCCGACCAAAATGGATACGGGTATGTACACTGTCCAGAAGGTAAGCGGCAACGCATACTATGTGGACAACAACGGTAAGCCTGTTTACGGCGATTTTGCGGCTCTGGTCGCTTCGACTAACGCGGCTACAAAGGGCAAGACCATCACGCTGTTGAAGAATGTCAAGATCGAAGACAATCTGGTTCTTTTCGGCAACCGCACCGTCGATCTTAACGGCAATGTGCTTGAGATCACCGAGATTTTCATCGGCCTCTACGGTAAGGTCATCGACAGCTCCGACGGCAACGGCCTGCTCAAGATCGCAGCGGATAACGTGACGCTTCAGTCCGATAATGGCCTGCTTCCGATCTATGATTCTGCTAAGGGTGGTTATAGACTGTTCAGCTTCACGATGAAGCAACAAGTGACAAAGCCTAGTGACACTACTGTCAAATTCAAGTTTGGGCCTATTTTCGAGAACAAAGAGGCATATAAGCTTTTGCTGACAGGAAATAATCACAATATTAAGGTTACGGTTACACTCAAATGGATAAGCAGTGATGGCCGGACTGGCGAACAGACATTCACTTTCCCGCAAAATTTGATTAACGGCATTGGCGCGGCTGAAGGCGGTAGCGGATTCGTTATCAACCTGACGGGATTTGACTCTGATATAACTGGTAGCGTTAGCAATGTTACTGCGCAGTGGGCGATCAGCTCGGGTACTGGAGCAAGTGTCAGCGGAACGCCGAGTGTCATCTATGAGTAAAATAAGGAAAAAGGAGGAAGCAAAACGGCAATGAAAAAGGAATATGAAAAGCCTGTAGTGATCGAAGTATCCTTTCAGTTGAATGAAGGACTGGCTGCTGAGGGAAGTATGACCATTGAACCGTGGTCCCAAGGCAATGGAACAGACAAGAGCGATTACCAGTTCCCGATTGTATCTTAATGCTCTGTAAAATCGCAGAACTTATCACAGAAGTCCCAGCGGGGGGCATGGCCCCCCGCTGCGCGGGATATCTCGCAAAAGAAGCCTCTGAGCCGGAGATCATCATCCGACAGGAGTATTATCGTGCAGAATGCTGGCCCAATCTGACACCTGAACAGATGGAGTACATGGAATCTGGTATGCAGTTTTACTGGCATCTACTGCGCTACAACGGTCTGATGCTCCACGCGTCGGCGGCGGCGCTGGGAGGGAGGGCGTACCTCTTTTCCGGCCCCTGCGGGCGCGGAAAATCGACCCATACGCATCTCTGGCAGCAGACGTTTGGAGAGGCCGTGCAGGTCTTCAACGACGATAAGCCCGCCCTCCGCCGTCTGGACGGCCGCTGGTATGCCTACGGTACGCCGTGGTGCGGCAAGGACGGCATCAATCTCAACCAGAAATGGCCGCTCGGCGGCATTTGTTTTCTGGAAAAATCACAGGAAAACCGCATCCGCCGCCTGTCCGCCGCCGAGGCGCTGCCGCTGATTCTGGCACAGACGACCTACCGGCTGCCGCCGCAGTACATGGAGCTTCTGCTCGCGTCGCTGGACAGCCTGCTGCGGGAAATTCCGGTCTTCCTGCTGGAAAACCGCCCGGAGGAAGCCGCCGCCCGCCTGAGCTTCGAAACCATGCGCCGCGCGGCGGAGGAGGAAGGACTATGAAACTCAAAGAAAACTTTGTTCTGCGTCAGGTGGCCGGCAGCTATGCCGTCCTCGCCGTCGGCGCAGCCAGCGTGGATTTTAACGGTATGCTGACGCTCAACGAATCCGGCGCGCTCCTATGGCGCGCGCTGGAACAGGGCGCCGACCGCCCCGCGCTCCTCGCCGCCCTCACTACAGAATACGACGTATCTGACGCACAGGCCGAACAGGATATCGACGAATTTCTGTCCACCCTGCAAAAAGCCGGGTGCCTGGAGGCGTAAATCCGCACACACGCGTTCCTGTAGGGGCGGACGACTCTGTCCGCCCGCAGGACGCAGTGTGTTTTCAAAAATCCACGGCGAATCCGTATGTAGTTTCCCGTGCGGCTGTAGAGGCCGATGCCTACATCGGCCCGTGGCGCAGCTGCAAATCTGCCTAAATGTTCCGTAAAACCGGTGCAGACTGCCGGGCCGACAGAGCCGTCGGCCCCTACAAACGGGCACGCATATCCATTTCCCCGCTTCTGGCTGGGCCAAACTCGGTTTGACCCGCCCCGAAACGTGGAACTAGCACGAAAAGGAGAGTATTACTATGAAAAAAATCATTACCCGTGTGCTGGCGCTCTGCCTGGCGGTCATGATGCTCATGACCTGCGCCTCGGCGGCCTATAATGCCAGACAGATCAATCAGGCGGACGCGCTGAACTACCTCAGCCTGTTCCTCGGAACGGGCAAGGGCTATTCGCTCGAAGCCCCGCTGAACCGCAGCCAGAGCATCACCTTAATCCTGCGTATGCTCGGCGAGGCTGCCGAGGCGGAAAAGGGCGGCTATCAGCACCCGTTCAAGGACGTGCCGCAGTGGGCAGACAAATACGTCGCCTACGCCTATGAAAAGGGCTACGTCAAGGGCTACAACGACACCATCTTCGGCGGCGCGGACACCGTCACAGACTACCAGTACCTGACCATGGTTCTGCGCGCGCTGGGCTACACCGACAGCGGCGATACGCCCGACTTCAACTATCGCAAGAGCGCCGTCCTCGCTAAGGAGCTGGGTCTGGTGTCCAGCACGGCGGATGATGCCAGCTTCGTGCGCGGCAACGCCGTGGAGATCTTCTGGAACGCCATGCGCGTCAAGATCAAGAACAGCAATGAAACGCTCAGCGAGCGCCTCATTGCCCAGAACGTCTTCACGCAGGAGCAGTTTGACACCGCTTCCGACTACGCTGTGAACGGCAAGCCCGCCGACAGCAAGACCGATGATAAGGCCGGCGATAAGAAGGACGACAAGACCGATGACAAGTCCGACGATAAGAAGGACGACGGCAAGCCGGACTCCGGCGAAAAGAAGCCGGAGGATTACACCTGGGAAGAGTATCTCGCCATGACCGGCGAGGAGCGCCAGAAGCACTTTGAGATGTTCGAATCGCTGGAAGCCTATCTTAAGTGGATGGAGGCAGCGAAGGCCGCCTATGAGAAGGAGCACCCGTCTATTGACGTCGGCGGCGACGGCAGCATCGATATCGGCGATATCATCGGCAAGAACTGATATGCAGACGCACAGCGTACCCATGTCGGCGCTCTCGCCGCTGATCGGGGAGATTTTGTCCTTCGGCGGCGACGTGGTGCTGACCGTGACCGGCCACAGCATGGAGCCGATGCTCCATGACCGCGTGAGCCGCGTGCGCCTGACGGCTCCGCGCACGCTCAAACGCGGCGACCTGCCGCTTTACCGCCGCGCAGACGGGACTTACGTGCTCCACCGCATCACCGCAGTGGACGCGGACAGCGTGACCTGCTGCGGCGACGCACAGTGGATACTCGAACGCGGTATCCCGCGCGCAAGCATCCTCGCGGTGACAGAGGCCTTTGACCGGCACAACGGTCGCTGGGTGTCGGCGGATTCCGCGCTGTACGGCGCGTATTGGCGCGTCTGGCTGGCGCTGCGGCCGCTCCGGCATCTGGCCGTCGGCGGGATGCGGCGCATCAAACGCCTGCTTTCCGGCGCGAAGGGAGCCAGACCGTGACAAAAACCGTGCTGAACCATGCGCTTGCCCCCTGCCGCCGGGCGGCTGTCTGGCTCTCCGGACTGACGGGGCTGCGCTCCGTACTGGCCGTTGCGCTGGCGCTGGCCTCGCGCGGCGTGCTCAATAACCCGCCCGGCGGGCAGAGCTTCGCACTCTGGTGCGCGGCGCTGCTGGCCCTGAGCCTGCTGATCCCGCTTCTGAGCGCGGGCATCAGCGCGTGGTACGGGCGCGTGACGGACAAATGTACGTCGGATCTGCAGCGCACGCTGCTGCTGCTGTTGCAGTCCAAGGACTGCGAAAGCGTGAACCGGTACCACAGCGGACATCTGTACAGCCGCCTGACCGGCGACTGCCGGACGGTCTGCGAACGATACACAAGCCTCTATCCGGGCCTTGCCGGAAAGGCGATGCAGCTCTGCACGGCATTTGCCGCGCTGGCTGCGCTGAAGCCGCTTCTGGCCGCGCTGCTGGCAGCCGGCGGCGTATTGGCCGCTGCGGCAGGACTGGCGTTCCGCCGCCTGCTCAAAAATCGTCACATGGCCGAGCGCCGGGCAGGCGAACGCCTGACCGCGAAGCTGCAGGAAACGCTGGAGCATCTGGAGCTTGTGCGCTCCGTCACCGAGCCGAACGAGAATGCGCGCCGCTTCGAGCGCTGCCAGAACGACTGGCTTGGCGCAAGGACCGCGCTGCGCCGCCTTTCCATCGGCGGCTGGACGGGATTTTCGCTTCTGATCTATCTTGGCTCGGGCGCGGTGATCCTCTGGGGCGCGCTGTCGATCCGAAACGGAACGCTGAACATCGGCGACCTGACCGCTATCTTGCAGCTGATCGCGCTGTTCCGTTCTCCCGTGACGGGCCTGACCGGCGTCCAGAGCCAGCTTGCTGCGGTGGACGCCGCGCAGGAACGCCTGCTGGAGCTGTGCAGCCTGCCGGATGAACCGGCAGGGGAGGAGATCCCGGCGGATGCCGTGCCGCAGGCGCTGGTGTTCCAAACTGTCAGCTTCGCCTACGACGGCGAGGAGCGTCCCGTTTTGCAGAATTTTTCCGCGCGCGTGCCGCTCGACCGCTGGACGTGCCTGACAGGCGCCTCCGGACGCGGAAAGAGCACGCTCTACCGCCTGATTTTAGCGACCTACCGCCCGCAGTCTGGCGAGGTCATTTTGGAGACGGACAAGGGGAATTACCCATGCTCCGCCGCGTCGAGACGCTTTTTTGGCTTCGTGCCGCAGACGCCGACGCTGTTTTCCGGGACGCTGCGGGAAAATCTCCTGCTGGCGAAGCCCGGAGCAGGGGAGGACGAGCTGCGCGCCGCGCTGCATACCGCCGCGTGCGAGTTTGTCGACACCCTCCCGCAGGGCCTCGACACTCCGCTGGGCGAGAACGGACAGGGCCTGTCCGCGGGCCAGCGTCAGCGCGTGGCGATCGCCCGCGCGCTGCTCTCCGGTGCGCAGGTGCTGCTGCTCGATGAAATTACCTCGGCGCTCGACCGCGAAACGGAAACGGTCGTGCTGAATAACCTGAAAGAACGGATCCCCGCCGCGCTTGCGGCGACGCACCGCCCGGAGATCCCGGCGGAGCTGGGAATGGATCTTCTGCATTTACCGAATATGCAGGAAGCAAGGAAGTGATGTCATTGTCTGCCGGAGGGCGATATCAAACGCGCAAAATGGCATGGTGGAAAATTCTGCTGATCGTGCTGGCCGTGCTGGCCGCGGCGCTTGGAATCCTTGCGTGGCGCTTCCGCGACGAAATCCGGGCGTTTGTCATCTCCCGGCAGTACAGCCCGGCGGAGCTGGAGACTCAGCTTGCCGACAACGACCAGACCATCCGCGACGCAGTGGATGCCTCGTCCGACGTGACGGTTCGTCCCCCCACCGACGAAGAGCGAGAGGCGCTGCGCGACGGCAGCCTGACGCAGGACGATCTGATCGGCCGTCTGACGGACAGCGGCGAGGCGAATGCTCCGGCGAAGCCTGCGGAAACGGCAGAGTCCGAATCGGACGCGTCGGACTATCAGAAGCAGCTTTCCGAGCTGATCGCGCAGGTCTACGTCCTGCGTGAGGAATATCTCGGAGCGCTCGAAGCGATGGAGGCCGATGCAAGGGCGGAATACAATGCCCTGACCGAGAGCCAGCGCACGGGCACAAAGCTTGCCTCCATGGTGAGCGGCTACCTTGCCAGAGCCACGAAGCTCGAAAAGGAATGCGACGGCAGGATGGACGGCATCATTGCGGAAATGGAGAAGCTGATCAAGGAAAACAACGGTGATATGAGCTTGACAGACACCGTGTTTGATACGTATGTGAAGGAAAAAAGCATAAAGAAAGCGTGGTATATGTCGCGTATGCAGGAGAAAGGATTGATTTGAACATGAAACGAAGAATTGCACTGGCCCTGGTTCTGATCATGCTGTTCGCGCTGGTTCTGCCGCAGACGGCACTGGCCGTGACCAGATATTATCTGACCGTCTCGATCACGGACAAGACCTACACCGTGACCGGCACGACCGGTTATCTCAGCCTGACGGACGACAGCCTGACCGGCGGCGTCGTGCAGGTCGTCAATGAAAAGTATGCCGGCGGCGAAGGTGAATTCAAGATCTTCGGCTCGGCAGCTATGAAGGCGATCGTGGCCAGCGGCCTTTCGGCGTATGAAACCAGCGGCCACGTCGGCTGGGCCGGCTGGGTCGATCCCTATGCGAAGGACGTGACGATCCAGAACGCGAACCCCGCCGCTGTGGGCATTGACCTGAAGGCGAAGCTGGTCGACCTGAGTACGACGGTCAACGCACTGACAGAGGGTGTCGATTATCAGCTCAGCTATACGCCGAGCGTAAAGGTCGCGCCTCCTTCGGACGGTGCATACGGAAAAACCTATACCGTTACCATCACGCTGAACAGCTACACGACCGGCGGTGATGACACGGGCTCCCGCGTCGGCAGAGTCATCGTCATTGACACCGACAACGGCGACGCAAGCGCGTATCCCACCACCTCTCCCAGCGGCGGAACGATCACCGTGACGGTCAACCCGGACGAGGGATATGTGATCAGCCGCATTATCGTCACCGACAAGAACGGCAACCGCATCTATCCGACCTACATTGGAAATAACCAGTACACGTTTATCATGCCCGAGGGCGATGTGACGGTCGAGCCGGTGTTCCGCAAGAAGACGATCAGCCCGGCAGAATCCGGTGTTGCAGAGCTTCTGAATGTGGAGGATCACACTGCGTTCATGGTCGGCGACAACAAGGGCAATTTCCGTCCCAACGATTCCATCACCCGTGCGGAGGTCGCGCAGATCTTCTATCGGCTGCTGAAGGATCAGAATGTGCAGAGTACGGAGAAGTTTGACGATGTCGCGGACAACGCCTGGTACGCGCCCGCTGTCAATACGCTTGCCTCGATGGGCATCCTCAACGGCACGAGCCAGACGACCTTCGAGCCGAACCGCTCCATCACCCGCGCGGAATTTGCCGCCATCAGCACCCGGTTTGCCAAGCTGCCGTCGGCCAGCGTGAGCTTCACCGACGTTCCCGCAGGCTACTGGGCATATGATAACATCGCGGCTGCTGCCGCGTTCGGCTGGTGCGTCGGCAATGGCCGGGGCCAGTTCAACCCCCGTTCGGCGATCACCCGCACGGAGACGGCTGCCATCGTCAACCGTATGCTTGGCCGTCTTGCCGACTTTGACGCCATTGACGCCGGTGCGGGCAGACGCTTCCCCGACGTGAGCAAGACCTTCTGGGGCTTCTACGACATCGTTGAGGCAACCAGCGAACATACTTACACCTTCGACAGCGAGCTGCTGCACGAAAAGTGGAACTAAGACCTGCGGCAGCCCCGCCGTCCTGTATGGCGGCGGGGCTGCTTCAACGAATAAAGGGAGCACAAGGGTTTGGAAAACAAAGAGCGTGAGAGTTTCTTTCTTATCATCACTTCGGCGGTCAGCGGACGTCCGCTTTCCGCGCAGGAGCGTGCGCGCTATGCCCCGGATATGCTGCCCGCCATGAGTGCGCTTGCGCGGCGGCATGACCTCACGCACCTGCTTGCGCTCGGTTTGAAAAACAACGGTCTTTGCGGCGAGCAGGGCAAGGAGCTTGACAACGAAATGTTCCGTGCGGCCTTCCGCTGTGAGCAGCTCGAGCATGAGCTGAAAAAAATCTGCGGAACGCTTGAAAAGGCTCGGATTCCCTTTATTCCCCTGAAAGGCTCGGTGCTCCGCCGGTACTATCCCGAGCCGTGGATGCGGACAAGCTGCGATATCGACGTATTTGTCCGTGAGGCAGATCTGGACAGGGCAATGGAGGCGCTTTCGGAGAACCTTTCGTACCGGATCGGGGAGATCTCTGACCATGACGTCCAGATCTATACCCCAAACGGACAGCATATCGAGCTGCACCGGAACCTCATTGAGGATCACCGGATCAATCAGGCGGCGGAGGTGCTGGCGGCAGTGTGGGATACCGCAATTCCGCACAGCGGCTGGACATACTGGCTGGAAATGCCGGACAAGCTGTTCTATTTCTACCACATCGCACATATGGCAAAGCACGTCGATAACGGCGGCTGCGGTATCCGCCCCTTCCTGGATATCTGGGTGCTGACGCACCGTGTCCCGCACGACCGGGACAAGCGGGAACAGCTCCTCGCGGACGGCGGACTGTCCACATTTGCGAAGCAGGCGGAGCGGCTGACCGAGGTGTGGTTCGGGAACGCCGCGCACGACGAGGCGACGCGCCGTCTGGAACGCTATATCCTGTACGGCGGCGTATATGGCACGGTGGATAATCGGATGTCGGTGCGGCAGGCCAAAAGCGGCGGAAAGCTGCGTTATGCGTGGTCCCGCATCTGGCTTCCCTATGAGACGCTGAAAACGCATTTTCCGTCACTCGACGGAAAGCCTGCGCTGCTCCCGCTGTATGAGCTTCTCCGCTGGGGAAAACTCCTGTTCTGCGGCGGCGTCACGCGCAGCGTGAACGAGCTTCGCATAAATCACAGCATCGGAAAAGAACGCTCGGAGGAAGCAGGACGGCTTTTTTCAGAGCTTGGCCTGCATGAGCAAAGCGGCAACGAGGATGCACGGACCTGATCGTGTGCGCTGTTTTTTTGGAACCGTTTCACATCAGTGTCAGACTTACGCAAAAAGCACAAAAAAGGAACTATATGGAATGGGAGGGTAACGCCTTACCTCTCTCAGAAAGCATGAAGTGGGTTTATGGGGAAAAGAGAAATGAGAGAGAAGCATACCGTTCCAATCGACAAAAAGCCTCGTTTTACGTTTGAAAATTTCCATATGGCGTCGATCCTTCTGGCAATTTACGATGTCGTCGTGTCGGCGGGCGCGTATTTTGCCGCGCTCTGGATCCGCTTTGACTGCCAGTATTCGCGCATACCGAATGACTACCTCATGGCGTGGTTCCATTTCCTGCCGATCTATGCGGTTGTCTGCGTGTTCGTCTTCTGGCTGTTCAAGCTGTATCAGAGCCTCTGGCGCTTCGCAAGCTATTCCGAACTTGCGAGGACCACGGCGGCTACACTCATCCTCGGAACCGTCTATACCGCCGGCATCACGGTGCTGTTCATGCGGATGCCGATCGCCTTTTATGTGGGCGGGATCGTCATTCAGTTCATGCTCTCGCTGGCTGTGCGTTTTGCATACCGGTTCATTCAGCTGGAGCGGAACCGGCTGCTGTGGCGGCAGATAGACAATACGGCCAGCCGCGTGATGCTGATCGGCGCAGGCTCGGCAGGACGTATGATCCTGCGCGATCTGCAAAACACAAAGGAAGTCCACGACCGCGTCTGCTGCATCATCGACGATGACAAGAGCAAGCAGGGCTGCTTTATTGACGGCGTTCCGATCATCGGCGGCAGAGAGGATATTCTGTCAGGCGCTGAAAAGTACCAGATCGAGAAAATTTTTCTCGCGATCCCAAGCGCAACTGCCGGACAGCGCAGGGATATTCTGAATATCTGTAAGGAAACGGCCTGCGAACTGAAAATTCTTCCCGGTATGTACCAGTTTGTGACTGGAAACGTGGTCGCGAGCCAGATGGAGGACGTCGCGGTCGAGGATCTGCTCGGACGCGAACCGGTCAAGGTCGATATGAAGGAGATCTACGACTTTATCCGTGGAAAAACGATCTTAGTTACGGGCGGCGGCGGGTCGATCGGCAGCGAGCTGTGCCGCCAGATCGCCTCCCACGAGCCGAAGCAGCTGGTTATTTTCGATATCTACGAAAACAACGCCCACGCCATTCAGCTTGAGCTGAAGGACACATACCCGGAGCTGAATCTGGAGGTTCTCATCGGCTCCGTCCGGGACAGCCGCCGGATCAATCAGGTCTTTGAAACGTATAAGCCCGACGTAGTCTATCACGCGGCGGCGCATAAACACGTCCCGCTTATGGAGGACAGCCCGTGCGAGGCCATCAAAAATAACGCCATCGGCACCTATAAGACGGCCTACGCCGCCATGGTAAACGGCTGCAAGCGCTTTGTTCTGATCTCGACCGACAAGGCGGTGAACCCCACGAACATCATGGGCGCGTCCAAGCGCCTGTGCGAGATGATCATTCAGTCGTTCAGCCGCAAGATCCGCGACGGCAAGGCGGACGAGCTGCCGCCGCTTCACGTGCACAGCAGCGACGAGAGCGGCAGTATGCGCGAGATCATGAAGTCCGCCAAAAATGCGAAAACCGAGTTTGTGGCCGTGCGCTTCGGCAATGTCCTCGGCAGCAACGGCTCTGTCGTGCCGCGCTTTAAGGAGCAGATCGCAAAGGGCGGCCCGGTGACGGTCACGCACCCCGATGTCATCCGCTACTTCATGACGATCCCGGAAGCCGCCGCGCTTGTCCTGCAGGCGGGAACCTATGCGAAGGGCGGGGAGATCTTCGTGCTCGACATGGGCTCCCCCGTAAAGATCGACACGCTTGCGCGAAATCTGATCAAGCTCTCGGGTCTGCGCCCCGACGTGGATATCAAAATCGAGTATACGGGCCTGCGCCCCGGCGAGAAGCTGTATGAAGAAAAGCTGATGTCGGAGGAGGGCCTGCGCACAACGCCAAACCAGCTGATCCACATCGGCAGCCCGATCCGGTTCGATACGGATGTTTTTCTCAGACAGCTGCAAATGCTCATGAAGGCGGCCTATGCCGGAAACGAAGAGGAACTCTGCGCGCAGGTCGAACGCGTGGTCACGACCTATCAGCCTGCCGGAAGACATGGCTCAGAGCACAAGGGTGAAGCCTTTGAGAAGCAGATGGAGCTTGTCGAGCATAAGGAGGCCCAAAGGGAAGGCACACCGCGACGTCATGAAGGCCGTCGGGGAAACTACGGAGCAAGAAGCCTGCCCCGTCACGAGGCGGCGGTAAAAGAGTGAAACAAAATAAAACAAGCGGGAGGAACCATGGGATTTCATGGTTCCTCCCGCTGCTTTTCTGCTGGTTGGATCATCGGCTGCCAAATGGGGGGATCTTACACGTTCTGCGCCTGCTCCGCGATCTGCTTGAGCAGAATGTCCTCCGCGTACCCGCAGGCACGCGCGACAGAGCCAGCCTCGAAGGGGTTGGACAGATTTGCATAGCGCAGCGTTTCGAGATAGCTGCGGCTGCCGCCGGTCTTGCAGAGGTTCAGATAGTCCTGCCATGCGGCGGCCTTATCCTCGGCGTACTTCTTCTTGAACTCCATCGCGCCCATCGTCGTGAGCGTGTAGTTGATATAGTAGAACGGATAGAGGTAGATATGCAGCTTGTGGTACCAGTAGCCGCCGCGTTCAAAGAACGGGTCGTTCTCATAGTGCCGCCACGGCATATACTTTTCCTCCAGCAGGTGCCACTGATATGTCCGCTCCTTCGGCGTCAGCTCAGGATGGGCATAGCAGATGTGCTGGAACTCGTCCACGGCCACGCCGAAGGGCACGAAGGTCAGCGCCTCCTGCAGATGCGCGAAGCGGAATTTGTCCGCCTGATCGCCGAAGAACCACTCGGCGTAGGGGTAGGCAAACTGCTCCATGGACATGGAGTGGATCTCCGCGATGTCGGTCGATTCGCTGTAATAGTCCGAGATGGGCTGGTTGCGCATGGCCATATAGCCCGCGAAGGCGTGGCCCAGCTCGTGCGTGAGCACCTGCATATCAAAGATCGTGTGGTTGAAGCAGGAGAACACGAAGGGCGCCTTCAGACTCGGCAGGCTCGTCATGTAGCCTGTGGAGGCCTTGCCGGGCTTGTTCTGCAGATCCATCAGCTCGTGGTCGATCATGAAGTCGATGAATTCGCCGGTCTCCGGGCTGATCTCGTGATACATCTTCTGCGCGGTCTTGACCATGAAGGCGTCGTCGCCCGCAGGCTCGGCATTGCCGTCCGGGAAGACCATCTTTTCATCGTAGCACATGACGTGGTCGATGCCGAGGCGCCTGGCCTGCGCGTCATAGAGCTTTTGGCACAGCGGCACGAGGACGGTGCGCACCTGCTCGCGGAAGGACGCGACCTCCTTCTCGCCGTAGTCCGTGCGCCCCTGCTCGAGATAGCCGACGGGGATATAGTTCTCGTAGCCGAGATTCTTGCCCATCTGGTTGCGGATCCGGATCAGCTCGTCCCAGATCTCCTCCAGCCGCGGCTCGTTGCTCTCGTAGAAGTTGGAGTACGCCTTGACGGCGGCGGCGCGCACCGCGCGGTCGGGATGCTCAAAGTATTTCTGCAGGCCGTAGAGGTTCAGCGTCTTGCCGTCGAAGGCAATCTCGGCCGTGGCCATGATCTTCTGATACTCGTTGGTCAGACGGCTCTCCTGCTGGCGAAGCGGGATGTTTTCCTCGCAGTACAGCTTCTTCTGCAGATCCATGGCGACGAAATACTGCTTGCCGTATTCCTGCTCGATGTCCGCCCGGTAGGGGCTGGCGGCGATGGCCTCGCTGAGCGCGACCTCCGCGCCGCTGAGCGTGGGCAGCGTGTTCTGCAGATAGGCGATCTCCGCCTCATAAAATTCGTCGCGCGTGTCGAGCGTGTGCCGGATGTGCGCAATGGAATACTGCGTGGCCAGCTCGCACGTCTCGCGGTCGATCTCAAGCATCAGCGCGCGCAGCGCGTCATAGCTCTGCGCATGCTCGACCGCATCCTTCCACCCGGCAAGCTTCTTCCGCCGCGCCTCCAGATCCGGCCGCTTATATTCCAGAGTCGAAAACTTATAATCATTCATAGCGTTTTATCTCCTTAATATACATAATACCATTATAAAGCACACAAACAAGAAGTCAAGGAGGAAGAGGGCAGCCGAGCGGTACACCAACGATCCCGCTGCTCAGCGAATCACAAAACCAATGCGAAGGGGCGATGGATGCTGCGGACGAGCTAACAGTTTTTAGATGTTTCTTCTTCCGTAAGCGCAAAGAGTGTGCTGTACCAGAAATGAAAGTATATGAAAACGGGTGATACGATACTAAGTCTCTATGCGCGAGTTTGGCGCGAGGCAGGTCGGAGCCTATGATCCGTTCCGGCTCGTTCTCTGGGAAGATGCCGCAGCGGCCAATCACGGCAGCCATATGCACAAAAACGAGGTCACACCGCAGATGGCCTCGTTTTTCTATTCCCATTTCAGAGGCCGCAAAGACGTTTACAGCGTCCGCAGCCGCCCAAAAGACGAAAAAACGGGATGTTTTCCAGTCTGCGATCCCATCTGCCCGCCGCGCGGGCAGTTTGGGGCTTTGTGAGGGGGCGCTGAGAGAGCGAAAACGTGCATAGAAACAAATCGCTATTGCGCTTCACCGCTTTGAGCCGCATGGGGGCGGGCGGCCAGGACCTGCTGCACTTGATGCCGCCGCAGAAACACCGTCAGCCAGCACACGAGCATGGAGGTCAGACCGCAGATGGTCATGCAGAGCCGGTAATCCAGGACCTCCCCCAGCGCGCCGATGGCCAGCGACAGCACCGCGCCCGCCGCCGTGCAGAGCAAGGATTCATAGGCGTTGAGCCGGGCACGCAGCCGGTCTGGGATGTAGCGCTGCACGGCCGCCTGACGGATGGTGGCGCTCTGGATCCCCAGAAAGCCGCAGAGAGCCCGGTTCACCAGCATCAAGGGGTACGGCAGCCACAGGAGGCAGGCGTCCATCAGCTCATAGGTCTGATATACCCCGAACAGGAAGCCGAACCGCTTTCGCTCCGGCAGGGAAAAGCGGTAGCGGACAGCTCCGCCGATGGTACGCCCGGTGAACTCCGCCACAGAGAAAAGGGAATACATGGCGGTGGTGAAGCCCTGCGCCGTGCGGAAGAAAGCAATGAGCAGGGGAGCGTAGCCCATAGCCATACCGTTGGTGACGGCCATATACACATAGAGGCCGTGCAGGCCGCGTTCCTGCCGCAGATAAGTGGCGGCCTCCCGCACATCCCGCCACCAGGTTTTCAGAGACAGCAGTGGCTCCTGATCCCGGCGGTCCTCCTGCACATGGATGCTGTTTTCGATGAGGGCGGCCAGCACCGACAGTACAGCCTGGATCAGCAGCAGCCGCCCCACGCCCAGCGTATCATACAGCAGCGCCGCCAATGGCATCATCAGGACCTTCAAAATAGGGTAGAGCATGGCAGAAACGGTGTATGCCCGCTCCTCCTGCCCCTCCGGCAGCAACAGAGGGTAAAAGCTGTTGTAGGCCAGCTCGTCGAAGGCTCCGAGGCACGAAACCAGCAGAGAAAAGGCCAGATAGGCGGTGTAGGAGAAGGCGTTGTGCAGCAGGAAGATCCCCGCTCCGGCGTAGCATACGCCGTTGAGCAGATCGCCCCATACCAGAAACGGTTTGCGCGGCAGGCGATCCATCATGGGGGCGATGATCAGCGGCAGCAGCACCATGGGAATCAGCTGAATGGCCACCGACAGTGCTGCGGCCAGTGTGCTGCCCGTCTCGTCAAAGACCAGAAAGGACAGGGCGAACTGGCTGATGATGCCGCCGGCAGCGCCAAGTGCCGTCGCGGCGGTGATACGGGTAAAGTCCCGCGTCCAGAGTGTTCGCTTCATGGCATTCACCTCACTGCTATGATTATCGCATAGCTGCTTACAAAAGAAAAGTGGGTCATCATGGGAAAAATATTCCCGTGACGACCCGCTTAGATGCGCGAAACTGCTATTTTGCAGGAAACTCCTCCAGCAGGCGGCACGCCTGACGGTACTGGCGGTTGGCTTTGTACCACGCCAGCACCCACGGCAGGTGAAACCGGGTGAAGCCCATGGGGTACGTGTCCCGCAGCAC
>OGXR01000321.1_pt1 | contig 38247 bp, 23 predicted proteins | sample 1576331 | NCBI WGS metagenome assembly OGXR01 (sample SAMEA3541473, study PRJEB24748) | human gut metagenome | biome: human gut; feature: human-associated habitat; material: faeces | place: China | collected 2012 | reverse complement strand
CAGGGAACACTGCTTACAAGCAGAATCTTAGGAGGCCTTGCCATTGCCGGCGGCTATGATGTAAAGCTTTCCGAAGTACATGGAATGGCTCAGCGTGGCGGAAGTGTTGTAACATTTGTAAGATATGGGGAGAAAGTGGCAGAACCGATCGTAGAAGAGGGGCAGGCGGATGTGATCATCGCATTCGAACGTCTGGAAGCACTCAGATATGCACATTTTCTGAAAAAGGATGGTGCACTGATCATCAATGACTGGAGAATCGATCCGATGCCGGTTGTGATCGGAAATGCAGAATATCCGGATCATATCATTGAGGATCTGGAAAAGGAATACAAAGTATATAAAGTAGATGCCACAGAAGAATCCAGAAAGCTTGGAAATCCACGAGTCTTTAACCTGATCGTTCTTGGAATCGCCGCACAGCATATGGATTTCACAAAAGAACAGTGGTATGAAGTGATCGAAAAGACTGTACCCCCGAAGACGATTGAGATCAATAAAAAGGCATTTGAGGTTGGATTTAATCTTTAAATATATGTGCAGGGAAAGGAGAAAAAAGATGATCAGACAGCTTTCAGTATTTGTGGAAAACCAGCCGGGGAGTATGATGAGAGTGACTTCTGTATTGACAGATAGCCATATTAATATCCGTGCGATCTCCACATTTGATACACCGGAATTTGGGATCATGCGTCTGGTAGTAGATGAGCCGGAGTGCGCAAAAGAAAGTCTGACAGCAAAAGGGTTTGTTACAAGGATCACGGAAGTAGTCGGGGCTGAGCTTAAGGATGAAAAAGGAAACCTGAACCGGATGCTTACGATCCTTGCAGATGGAGAGATCAATGTAAATTATATTTATTCGTTTGTGATACGCGAGGGAAAAGCACCGGTGATCGTATTCCATACGGATGATTTTGACAAGGCACAGAAAGTCCTGGAGAAGGCAGACGTGAAACTGGTAGAGGAAGAAGATTTATAGAAAAAGGAGAAGCGAAGATGGCGGCAGTATCTTTAGAAAATTGGGAAGAACGGATTCGTGATCCCAAAGTGGAGTGTATGAGCAGTGACGAGATGGCAGCACTGCAGAGCAGGCGTCTTGTAGATGTGGTGAAAAGGGTATATGACCATGTGGATTTTTACCATAAGAAAATGAAAGAGATCGGTGTAGAGCCGGGGGATATCCGCTCCATTGAGGATATCGGCAAACTTCCTTTTACCACCAAGGAAGACCTGAGAGCCAATTATCCATTCGGGCTTCTTGCAATCCCGCAATCGGATGTAGTACGTGTGCAGGGAACTTCCGGTACGACCGGAAAGCTGACGATCGCACCATATTCACAGAAAGATGTGGAAGTCTGGGGCGAATGTGTAGCAAGATGTCTGACGATGGCAGGACTTACCAGGGATGACATCCTGCACGTATGTTATGGATATGGACTTTTTACCGGTGGTCTCGGACTGGATTTTGGAGCAAGGGCGTTAGGTGCAATGACGATCCCGATGTCAGCAGGAAATACCAGGCGTCAGATGATGGTCATGGAAGATCTTGGAGCAACAGCTTTTGCATGTACTCCGTCTTATGCACTTTATCTTGCTGAATCCATTCAGGAGGCAGGGCTGACAGACCGGCTGAAGATCAGAGTGGGAATCCATGGAGCAGAGCCATGGACAGAAGAGATGCGTAAAAAAATTGAAACTATCCTTCATATCAACTGTTTTGATATCTATGGATTATGTGGGCCGGGTGTGGCAATGGATTGTATCCATCACGCAGGACTTCATGTAAATGCCGATCATTTCTATCCTGAAGTATTGAACCCTGCAACGAATGAAGCGTGTGCAGACGGGGAAACCGGAGAGCTTGTCTTTACAACGTTATCCAAAGAAGCAATGCCGCTTCTGCGTTACCGCACGAAAGATCTGACCAGCATTGACCACAGTCGTTGTGCCTGCGGAAGAACAACTCCGAGAATTTCCAAGTTCACTGGAAGAACAGACGATATGAAGGTGATCCGTGGAGTCAATGTATTCCCGACCCAGGTTGAGACAGCACTGCTTAGTATGGGTGGTGCGGTAGCTCCACATTATATGATGATCGTAGACAGAGAGGATAATCTGGATGTACTTACCGTTATGGTGGAAGTAGATGAGAGCATGTTCTCAGATGAGATCCGTAAACTGGATGCACTGAGAGATAAGATCGCAGCAATTCTGAAGACAGCACTTGGAGTGTCTGTCAGAGTGAAACTGGTTGAGCCGAAATCGATCCAGAGAAGCGAAGGAAAAGCAGTTCGTGTGATCGACAACAGGAATCTGTAGAAAGGGGAAAGGAAGAATGGGAATTACAATTCAGCAGTTATCAGTTTTTCTTGAGAACAGAGAAGGACGTCTTGATGAAGTGCTTTCTGTACTGGCGGGAAATGATATCAATATCGTAGCGTTAAGTCTTGCAGACACCTCCGAATACGGAATGCTGCGTATGATCGTATCAGATCCGAATAAAGGAAAAGCCGTATTGAAAGAAAATGGAATTACTTCCATGCTGACCGATGTTGTTGCACTGAGAGTTCCTCATGAGACCGGTTCACTGAGCCGGGCAATGCATCAGATCGTGGAAGGTGATGTGAATATTGAATATATGTATGCTAATAAATATGTTTGCGTGGGTATACTTATCATATTTATGGAACATAAGAAATCCAGGATTTTGGATTAAATGCAATGCGAGAATACTAACGCTAATAGCAAGTATAATATTCATTGCAGCAGTAATAGCTTTTCTGTTACAAATAAGGCACAAAAAAAGCAACAAAATACTTGTGATGATTGCAACAATATTTGTATTTTATATAATAATAACGAATGATACGACATATAAAGAAAGAACAAGAGTTGACATGGTTTCGGATAAGACATTAAGACAATATGTTCTAGAAGAACATGTACCATATCTTGCATTTTTAAGTATAGAAATAGAATTATTCATTAATTTGCTAAATAGTCACAAATCATATAAAGAGCTAAAAAAAGAATTTGAAAAAAATAAAGAAATGTGATATATAATATCTAGTTCAATAGTGATGGACGAAAAAAATATAGGAAGGATTGTAGAAAAATGGAAGTAAACGAAGAAAAAAGAAACAAATTTATGGAATATGCAGGAAAGAGAGTAAATAACGTAATGCATGATATTCAAATACTTGAGCCAATGGCAAGAAGTAATGCATATGACTTTACAAAGGAAGATGTTGAAGAAATGTTTAATGCAATGCAAGAAACACTTAATGATGCGAAAACCGAATTCAACAGAAGATTTGAAGAAAAAGCAAGAGTAGAGAAAAAAGTATTTTCATTTGGAACAACGAAAGTAACGGAAACTACTAACAATCAACTAGATGGAACAGAAGAATGCCAAGAACCAGAAGTAGGATTTGAAGAAATATAATACAGAATACAGAATGGACTTATTTTATAACTAAATAGGTCTATTTTTGTAATTGCACGGAAAAAAAGCGATCTCAGGTGTGCAATGCACGGAAAAAAAGCGATCTCAGGTGTGCAAAATGTGACAAAATTGTAACATAAATGTAATATAATTGTTAAAGTAAAAATGTTGACAAACATAAAAATAGATAGTAAAATGAAATTAAATTGAAAATAGAAGTGAATTATGGGAAAGGAAGAAAAAATGAAGGGAAAAAGTAATAAAAATAAGAAAAAATCAGAAATGAACGCAATGTTTTTTGTAATATTATTAGCTTTGGTTATGTTTATAATATCCACATATGCATGGTTTTCAACGCAAAAAAATGTATCAATCACAAATTTAACAGGTACTGTTGAGGTAGCAGAGGGATTGGAAATTTCGTTAGATGCTGAAAATTGGTCAAATGGATTAGTACTAGGTACTGAAGAGGGACAGTTAAGTATTATAGATGATGCATATTCAGGACATCATAACATATCACCTTCAGAAATGTTACCAGTATCAACATTAGGTTTGGTTACAGGTAACCAAACAGATTTGAAAATGCTAAGAGGAAAAATCACTAACTCAAAAGAATTAAGTGAAATAAAATCAATGATAGAGACAGAAACAGCTCCAACAAGCTCTACATACCCAGGCTATTTTGCGTTTGATGTATTTTTGAAAAATTCATCAAAGCAAGAAGTAACAGATGATATTTTACAATTAAACTATGATTCTTCATTAGAAATATTAGAAGCAGAAAAAAGTGCAACAGGATTACAAAACACAGCAAGAATAGCATTTGCAAAATATAACGGAAAATCTGATGTAATGGCAGATCAAGCTACAATTTTAAAAGAAACAGCAGGGATTGGAGCAGGTGCACCAAGTCCATATATAACAGATGTTGCAATATGGGAACCAAACTCAAGTGATCATGTTGAATATATTGTTCAAAACAACAATAAAATTACATGGTCAGCACAAGATGCTGGAAAATATGCAACAAAAGAATTGGCAAATGGAATGAAAGGTTTTGACCTTACAACACAAATGCCTACATATGCTTTAAAAGACAGTTCAATAGGAAAGAGTATAGCAGATATATATAAATGGGATGGAAGTGAATCTCAAATACAAAAACAAAATTCTTTACAAACAACTAAAAAGTCAGAAGAAGATTATACAATAAAAGAAGGAGTTCAAAATCTAGTAAGTGCAACAGATGGCACGCAAACATTTGGTATTGCACCAAATGCAATTTGCAGAATGAGAATTTATTTGTGGCTAGAAGGTCAAGATGTTGATTGTATTAACTATGCATCACATGGTGGAGGAGTAAAAGTTAATATAGGTCTAGTTAAAGGATCAACAATTGGAGCAACAAGTGCTGAAACAGAATAAAATACAACATAGCAAGATGACAAGTCTTGCTATTTTTGAGGAAAAATGCACGAAAAAAAAGTGATCTCACGTGTGCATTGCACGAAAAAAAAGCGATCTCACGTGTGCATGTAATACAAATGTAACATAAATGTAACATAAAAAGGGTTGAGAATGAGTGGAAAATGATGTATAATTAATTAAATACTAAAGAATGGAGGTTAAAATGGCTGAAAAATTATTAAAAGAAACTAAAGATACTCAAACAAAGAGAAAAAAAACAAAAAAAGTTGCAGAAGAAGACGATATATATAAAATAGATTTAACGCTTGAAAGCCCTGAAAATGAAGATGATTTTAAGGCAAAAGACCTCGAATCTGAAGAAAAAGAAGAAAAAACAAAAGCAAAAAGAGGAAGAAAAAGCAAAAATGTAGTAAAAGTTGTTGAAGATGATGAAGAAGTTGATGAAATTTTTGGAAATATAAATAAATGGATTAATGAAGATGAAATTGAAGAAAATCTAGAAAAAGAAAAAACAGAAAAAAAAGGCAGAAAAAAGAGTCTTACAAAAGTTGAAGATGGCATTAAAAGCAGCAAGACTACTGCAAAAAAGACTACAACAAAAAAAACTACGACTAAGGCAACAACGAAAACGAGAACAAAAAACAAAAAAACAGATGAAACGGAATCAATACAAACAGAAAATGAACAACAAGGAGAAATAAAAATTCACGCAGAAAATGACACAACTGAGTTGCAATTAAAACATAATGAATATAAAGTAGAACTACAAAAATTAGAATACAATGTCTACACTCAAACAAGTGATAATTCATACATAATTGTAAGAAGTCCAAATTTAAGAATAGTATCAGGAAATGTATATTTGATGATAAAAAAACAAGAAGAAGACTATGAAATAACGACAAATCAGGATTTTAAAATAAATTATGTAATTGATAATTTAGAAAGAAAAGACAACGTGGTCAATTTCAAACTCACAAACTTAGTTGAAATCATAGCAAATGAAAGTGGATTGATATTTGAAATTGACGAAGAAAAAGTCATAGAAAATAATCTAGAAGACAACCATACACTTGTTATATCAGAAGAAGATGGAAAAGTTTATTTACCATATACAAAAGATGAAATAAAAAAAGACGTATCACAAAACAAGGGCGCCAAGATTTCTGAAATAATTGAAAATAAATATATATTACCGTTAGATGAATATAAAAATTCAATAAGAGCAAGATTTAGAGAAGGATACAATTTGATGTATCATAGAGAAGGAAAATCAAAAAGAAGTGCAATAATGCTTGGGATAGAATTAATGTTTGAAACTAATCTACATCCTGCAATAATATCAGCTTGTAAGAACCTAGAAGAACTTGATATTTATTTAGATTGCTTAGATGATAATGAACTTGAAAAATTCTCATGCTTTAAAATTATTTATAAAAGTTTGCCAACTTTGCGAAAAAAGGCTAAATATAGAGAAATATAAAATGAAATGTGTTGAACTCAAAATGAGAGCCGACACATTTTTTGTTTTGCACGGAAAAAAAGCGATCTCAGATGTGCAATGCACCGAAAAAAAGCGATCTCAGGCGTGCAAAAAATGCCATAAATTTCTTAGAAAAAAATGCCGAAAAACGTTGAAAAAAAGAGATCATTATGATATAAATATATAGAGAAAAAATAGAAGATTTGAGTCAAAAAAACGGAGGAAAATAATGTTAAAAAATAAACTAATAGCTAAAAGAATAAGAAACATATTTATACTAATTATGACAATAGCAATCATGATGGGCGCATATCATAATGTACGAAGGTCAAGGGCAGAGAAGGTAATAGAAATATCGTTGGAAGTCGCAGATAAAAATAATCAATTAGAGAAAGAAACAATCACAGTAGAGGCAACAGAAACAAGTGATGGAGTTTATCTATTAGAATTGCCAGAAATAGTAAATACAAAGATGATAACTAAATATTATAATTCTGAAGATGAAGAAATTGATTCAAGAACTATACAATTAACAGATAAAGAGATTTCAGAGAAGAAAGTTCAAGTGGCAACTGAATATGATACAAAAGAAGTTGAGAAGCTAGAAGTAAGTGGAGCAACAATAACAGTGGCTGAAAATGCAGAAAAAAAGACATTTTATAATAGAAAAATAACAAATGAAACAGGAGACATTATAGCAACTGGATATATGCCATTAGAGGCTCAACTAGAAACAAAAGATATAGACATAGGAACTTTAACAGACGTAAAAATTCCAAATGAAAGCCAATCAATGAAAAAAGCATTCACTGCAATAATAACTGAGAATAAAATTGAAAGTCAGAATGGAGTTTCAAATCAAGCAGAAATACAAGAAGAAAACGCGAATACAAGTCAAAATCAAAATAAGGCGCAAAATGAAATAGAAACACAAAGCCAGAGCGAAGCACAGAATCAAGCGAAAACACAAAGCCAGGATGAAGCACAAAGTGAATCAGAAGAAACGAAAGCAGTATATAATCCAAGTGAATATGGAGAAATTGTTGAAATCCAATCCAAATACGAAGCAGAAAATACAAGTGAAAAAATAACAGTATATAGTTTAGATGAACAGAACCAATTGAAAGAATTAGAAACAACAGAACTAGAAACAGAGGAAGATGGAACAGCAAAAACATATCAATTCCCTATGAACAATGAGGTAGGAGAAAATGAAGAAAAAACATATATAACAACAGCAGAACTAAGCGAAGATGCAACAATAGGAGATGAAACAGTAAATGATGAAACAAACATAGCAGATTCATCAACAAGCTATACAACCAGTGATGATACAAGTAATGGAGGAGACTTTGGAGAATCATCAACATCGCCAATAGTCGGAGAAGACCTAAACGCAGCATATGCAGGAGGAACATCAGGAAAGGATACAACATTAATGACAACAAGTAGTGAAACTGCAGCAACAAGTGGCTTCTTTGGAAACTCAAGCATACAAAGACAAAACATAGAAAATGTAACATTTACAAATCAATTAGTTCAAAATGACGCACCTGTACATAAATGGGATGCTAGTAAAAACACAGGAAGCAGTCATAGTAGTTCTACAACAACGTGGAAAGACTTAAATGGAAGCATGAACGGAACTTTACATGGAGGAACATGGGGAACAGACTACTTACAATTTAACGGTACAAGTGATTGGGTAGGACTAGCTGCATATAATCCAACACAACAAATAAGAATAGATACATGGGTAGCACCAGTATCAATACAATCAGGAGAAAGAGATATAATATCAAACTTTGAAGATGGAGGGTATGGATTATACTTACTAAATGGAGTTCCAACATTTGATATTTATAATGCAAGTGCAAATGCATGGAAATCAGCAAAATCAAGTTCGGCATTAAAAGCAGGACAAAAAACACATTTAGTAGCAACATATGATGGATTTAGTGTTTGTTTATATGTAAATGATAAGCTTGTATCAAGAGTTGTATCAGAAGGAACAATAAAAGCACCTTCTAAAAGTACAATATTAGCAATGGGAGCCAACCCACAAGGAAGTACAGTCAATACAAAATATGGTTTTTTTGCAAATATAAGAATTTACTCAATAGCAATATATGATAAAGTATATACTGCAAGCAGTTATGACGCATCAGCAGTATCAAGTGCATATAGCAACAGTACTAAAATCTGGAAAGATTTAACAGGACAACATGATGGTGTAGTAACAGCGGGAACATGGGGAACAAATTACTTACAATTCAATGGTACAAATACATGGGTAAACATGGGAGCAATAGATTTTACTACATATGCAAGCATAGAAGCAACAGTAACGATAAATAAAATACAATCAGGAGAGAGAGACATAGTAAGTAACTTCGAAGATGGAGGACTTGGAATATATTTAAATGATGGATATCCTAAATTTGAAGCATGGAGTACCGGTTCGAATAAATATGTATCAGTACAATCGCCAAACAAAGTCACGGCTGGAACGAAGTACACATTTAAAGGTGTCATCCGGAAGTGGAAAATTAATGCTTTACGTAAATAACGCCTCAGTTGGTTCAGTAGCATTTTCTGGACAAATAAAGAAACCAGCTGCAGAAAACAATAGCTCTGGTAGTGGATCATATAACGAGCCAACTGTAATGGCAATGGGATGTAATCCAAAAGGAAATAGAGCTCAAACAGACTATAAAGGTGGATGCTTTACTGCGATGAATTTATATAACTTAAAAATTTACAATCAGACAGGATGTGTAGCGAGTTATGAGGCAACTAGAAATGTAGGAGCATTAAAAGATTTAACAGGTCATAATGATGGAAATGTAAAAGCAGAAGACTGGACAAATGAATATATACAATTGGACGGAAAAGATGACTGGATAAACTTAGGACAAATGAGTTTTAGAACAAATCAAGTAACATTAGATTTAACAATGGAATTGGTTACACTACCATCAACGTATAAAACTCTTATGGGAAACCTTGAAGGTGGAGGTGTATCCCTAGGACTTACAGAAGACTATAAACCGTATATGCAAATAAATATAGGAGGGTCATACGACAATGCGAAAGCAACAACAGCACTAAAAAAAGGTCAAAAAGTACATTTGCTGGGTTCGTATGATGGAACAACAATAAGATTATTTGTTGATGGCCAACTAGTTGCATCGAAAGTACATGCAGGAACACTAAAACCTGCAACTGGTAATACAGTAATGTCAATAGGAAGCAACCCATCAGGAAACTCTGGTGGAGGAGAATTTACTAATATGAAAGTATATTCTGCACATATATATAATAAAGCATATTGGGATGTATCAGAAAAAGGAGATAACTCAATATTAGCATGGGATGTAAACAGTAATAGTAGTGGTGCCAAAAAGGTATATATAGCAAGTAAAGGAAATATATATGCAAACGCAAATGCAAGTTATATGTTCTCAAATATAGGAGCAGCATCAATTTGTACAGCGACAACAGCACTAACAAATTTAAACTTGCTAAAAACAGCAAATACAACAAATATGTATTCAATGTTTTGGAAAACAGGATATAATGCAATGACAAGCTTAGACTTAGGAACAAGTTTTAGTACAGCAAAAGCAACAAACCTGGAATATATGTTCCAAGAGTGTGGATATAAAGCAATGACGTCATTAAATCTGCGAGGAATAAATACTTCGGCAGCAACAAGTATGTATGCAATGTTTGATGGAACAGGGTATACGGCAATGACAAGCTTGAATTTAGGAGCCAATTTTAGTACGGCAAATGTAACTAAAATGACAAGAATGTTTAAAAATTGCGGATATACTAAAATGACAACACTAACTTTAGGTTCTAAATTTAATACACCAAAAGTAACAGAAATGATCAGTATGTTTGAAGGAACAGGATATAAAGTGATGACATCTTTAAATTTGGAAGGCTCATTCGATACAAGCAAAGTAACAAATATGCAGGCAATGTTTAAAAATTGTGGATATACAGCAATGACAACACTAACTTTAGGCTCTAAATTTAATACAGCAAAAGTAACAAATATGCAAGAAATGTTTGCAAATACAGGATATACTAAAATGACAAAATTAGACTTGGGGGATATATTCTATACAACAGCAGCAACAAATATGACATCAATGTTTAATGCAACTGGGTATACAGTAATGGGCGAATTGGACTTAGGACCAGCATTTACAAGAATAGCAGCAACATATTCAAATGTATTTACAAATACAGGGAAATCAGGATGTATAATTTATGCACCAGAAGCAATATATCAAAACAAAAATGCATTTAAATTAAATACAAGTTCAGGAACAACAATATCTTATACAAGAGGTTCACTAAACTTAAGATATAAAACAGAATGGATAGTAGAATCAAAAAATGCAAATACATCAGCAAAAAATGTAACAATACAATTAAGAGGAAGAACAAATAATAATGCAACATCTGTATATAAGAGCAATGTAACAAGTACACTAACAAAAGATAATATAACAGTATACATAAATGGTGCAGAAGCATCAAGTATATCTAAATCATTAGGAACAGTAACAACAAGTAAAAATCCAACAACAGGATATAATGATGTATTAGTAACATTAACACTATCAGGATTTGAACAATCAGCACTACAATCAGGAAAAAACTACAAAGAGTGGAGTGGTGACATATCAATCCAAATAGCACAAGGAACATTGAAAGATTCATATGGAAATAAAAATACAGGACTAAATTCATCAGGAGCAAGAGTAAGAGAATCATTAGCAGGACCATTTGCAGACTTTATCGCACCAAATGTAGCATATAAATTTGCAGATTCTAATATAGATAAAACAAATAAAAGATTCACAATGGTATTTGATATAGTAGATAAATATTATAATGCATCAACATCAAAAACATTAGCAGTAACAGACTTAACTATAAAAATAGATGGAGCAGTTCCTGATTGGAATAAGGTAACAAGAAATCTTACATCAGCAGACTTATCAAATACAGTAAATGGAGCAAGCAAAGTTGTAGGAAAAAGATACACATTAACATTATCTAATTTACAGCAAAGCACAATAGCGTCTGGTGCAAGTTATAAAGATTATAGTGGTGTTATAACAGTAGTAGTACCAGAAAAAAAGGTATATGATACTTCAGGAAGGTATAATCCAACAACAACAATAACCTCTGGTGTTAATATACCAACAAACAGCGGAACAGGAAAAGTAGTGGACGTTGTAGATCCATTCTGGCAGGTAAGTAATGTAAATATAGACCATAGTAAAAACCAAGTAACAATGACGATAAAAGGTACTGATAAGTACTATAGTGGAAATTCATTAACTAAAGATAAAATAACAGTATTAGTAGATGGAGAAACAGCAACAAGCGTAACAAAGACATTAAGTTCAGCAACCTCAATAACAAAAGGTGTGCAATATACATTAACCTTAACAACATGGCAACAGAGTTCAAAACAGTCAGGAAAATCATACTTAGAGTGGAGTGGTAATACAGTAATAAGAATAGCAGCAGGAACCTTGACAGATTCGAATGGAAACTCGAGCAAACAACAAGACTTCTCGATAGGATTGGTAGACTTTATAAAACCTACAATAACGAAAGTTTCGGCAACTAAAGATGCAGCAAATAAAAAAGAAACAATAGTATTTGATGTAGATGACAAATACATTAATTCAACCATGATAAGTGCTGATAATATAAAAGTTTATATGAATGGTGTAGAAGCAACAAGCATAACTAAAAGTTTATCAAGAACTGCAAAAACTGGAACAGTAAATAAAGTATCAAAAACAGTTGGATACAAATATACACTGGTATTAACAAACTTTGAACAATCAACCTATCAGACAAATAAAGAATATAAAGAGTGGAGTGGTACAGTATCAATAAAAATTGTGGCAAACGCAACAAAAGATACGTCAAACAACGGAAATGTAGATACAACAATAACAGGAGATTTTGTTGACTTTATAAAACCACAATGGAGATTAGTTGGTTCACCTACAATAGACCATACAAATAATAGAGTTGTAATGACAATAAAAGGAACAGATAAATACTTTAAAGCAACCACATTAGCAACAAGCAATATAAAAGTATATGTTGATGGAACAGAAGCAACATCAGTAACAAAGAACTTAAGTGCGGCAACAGATGTAAAAGAAGGAACTACAAAAGTTGGTGTACAATACACATTAACATTAACAGGTTGGGAACAAAGTTCAAAACAAAATGGAAAAAGTTATTTTGAATGGAGTGGTAATACAGTTGTAAAAATAGCAGCAGGAGTGCTAACAGATACTAGTTCAAATTCAAGTCCAGAAACATCATTTACAATAGGCCAAGTAGACTTTATAAAGCCAAAGATTGAAAAAGTATCATCAGGCAAGTCTGGTGGAACAGAGACAATCACATTTAGAGTAATAGATAAATATTTTAATACAAGTGCAAAACTAACTGCAAATGATATAACAGTATTAGTAGACTCTGAAACAGCTTCAAGTGTAAGTAAAACATTAAGTAATCCAACAGAAATAAAAGAAACAGTAAATGGAGCAAGTAAAGTAATAGGACATCAATATACAATGACACTAACAAATTTTGAAAAAACAAGGACAACAATTGACAGAAACAGAGAATACAGTGATTGGAGTGGTACAGTTGCCATAAAAGTTGCGGCTGGAAAAGTAAAAGATACATCAAATAATACAAATGCTGAAACAACGATAACAGGAGACTTTTTAGATGTTATAAAACCAAATGTAACATATCAATTTTCTGAGTCTAATATTGATAAGAATGGTAAAAGATTTACAATGGTATTTGATATAACAGACAAATACTATAATGCAAGTACATCAACAACATTGTCAGTTAATGATTTAACAATAAAAATAGATGGAGCAGTTCCAGATTGGAATAAGGTAACAAGAAACCTTACAGTAGCAGACTATTCAAATACAGTATATTACACAAGTAATGGAGTAATAAAACATGAGAGTAAGGTAATAGGGAAAAGATATACTTTAGTATTATCAAATTTACAACAAAATTCAATAGCATCTGGTGCAAATTATAAGGATTACAGTGGTGTAGTAACAGTAGCAATTCCAGCAAATAAAGTAGCAGATACCACTGGAAATAAAAATAATGCAGTTACAATAACATCAGGTGTTAATATACCAACAAATAGTGGAACAGGAAAAGTAGTAGACGTTGTAGACCCATTCTGGCAAGTAAGTAATGTAAATATAAATCACAGCACCAACCAAGTAACAATGACAATAAAAGGTACTGATAAATATTATAAAGCAAGTACATTAAGCAGAGATAATATAACAGTATTAGTTGATGGAGAAACAGCAACAAGTGTAACAAAGACATTAAGTTCAGCAACATCAATAACAAATGGAGTGCAATATACATTAACATTAACTACTTGGCAGCAAAGTTCAAAACAATCAGGAAAAAGTTATTTAGAATGGAGTGGTAATACAAAAATAAGAATTGCAGCAGGAACCATGACAGATACGAATGGAAACTCAAGTAAACAGCAAGATTTCTCGATAGGACAAGTAGATTTCATAAAACCAATGATAGAAAAAGTATCATCAACAAAAGGAACAAATAATGAAACAATAGTATTTGATGTAAATGACAAATATATAAGCACAAAATTATCAGCGGCAAATATTACTACATTAATAAATGGAGAAGTAGCAGATGTAAAAACAACAATAACATCAATTTCTGATATAAAAGGAACAGGAAAATTTAGTGCAAAAACAGTAGGGCACAGATATACAGTAGTGGTATCTAATTTCAACAAAGGTAGAAAAAATGGCAGAAAATACAGTGATTGGAGTGGAACAGTATCATTAAGAATTGCGGCAGATGCAGTACAAGATACATCACAAAACAAAAATAATGCAACCACAATAACAGGAGATTTTGTAGACTTTATCAAACCAGAATTTACATATGTATATTCAAGTGGAAATATAGACCATACAAATAAAACCTTAACAGTAGACTTTACAGTAGCAGATAGATATTTTAGTACTTCAACATTAACATCAAATGCGGCTAATGTAACTGTAAAATTGATTGATAAAAATATTAATATATCAGGTTTAACAAAAACTATAACCAAATTATCTGATTATTCAGACGGTTCAAGAGGAAAAGTTGGAGGAAATTATAGATTAACGATAGGAAATATTCAAAGAACAACTGAGACAGATGGATTAAGAGATTACAGTGGACCAATGAGCATAACATTTCCAGCAAATATGGTAAAAGATACTTCTGGAAATGCAAATGATGCCAAAACAATAACAATAGGTGTAAATGACCCAGGTACAGGAAGTCAACAAGTAGTTGATGTTGTATCACCAGTATGGTCAGTAGCAAGTGCAGATGTAAATACAGGAATTGTAAAAATAAGAGTAAAAGACAAATACTTATTAAAAACAGGAACAGCGAATACTGCACTACAACTAACAACAAATGAAATAGCAGTACTTGTAAATGGAACTGAATCAACTCAAGTAACAAAAACAATTACATCAGGTCCAACATTAGTAGCCTCAGGTTCAAATGGATATGATACAACATATGAGTATACAATTAAGATAGGAAATATAGCACAAACAACAAAGAATTATATTGAATTTACACCAAAAGAAACAGTAGTTGGTGGGAAAGCAAAATATAGAGACGAAAATGGAGGAAGTATTACATTAAGAATAAAAGCAGGAGCAGTACAAGATGCATTTAAAAATACAAATGCGCAGCAAGATTTATATGTAGGAAATGTAGATAATACAGGACCAGAAGTATATGACATTCAAAAAACAATTGCAGCAAATGGAGACGAAACATTTGTATTCAATATAACAGATAAAAACTATGATTCATCAAAAGTAGTTGCTTTAAATGAATTAAATATTACAATAGATGGAGCACAATTCAGTAGTGCTGTACAAAAGAATCTAACATCTCAAACACTTACAGATAGTGCAACAAATAAAGTTTTAGGACATCAATATACATTAAAATTAACAAATATGAAAGAATCTACTTCATCATTTGCAAGTGCAGTAACAGCAACAACTAATAGAAGAGTTTATAGAGAATACAGTGGTACAATAAGAATTGTAATAAATTCAAATGCAGCAAGAGACTTAAAAGGAAATACATTAAATACAGCAACAACAACGATAACAAGCTTTAATGATAAATTAGCACCAGAAGTAGTATATATATGGTCAAACTCAGTAATAAATAAGAATTCCAAAACATTTACAATGATATTTGATATAACAGATAAATACTATTCTTCTGCAAGCTTAGCAATCGGAGATTTAACAATAAAAATAGGTGGAAAGACACCAAATTGGAGTTCAAACGAAGTAGGACGTTCACTAAGTGTATCAGATATTCCAAATGCAGCAGGAAAAGGTAAGAGATATACATTAACATTATCAAATCTACAAAAACTACAAATAAAGAGTGGAGATAAGTATTTAGATTATAGTGGTGTTGTAACAGTAGCAATACCAGCAAATAAAGTAAAAGATACTTCAGGACAAGGAAATGTGGCAACAACCTTAACTTCTGGAATAACAATTCCAGGTGGAACAGGTTCACAAGAAGTTGTGGATGTTGTAGAGCCATATGTTCAAAAAATGAGCAGTACAGTAAATGCACAAGCAAGAACAGCCTCAATAACAGTAAGAATATCAGATAGATATTTTAATAAGAGTACATTGACAAAAGATACAATAAAAGTTTATATAAATGGAACCGAAAACACAGCAGTAAAAACAGGATGGTCAACATCAGAAGAAACTGAATCAAGAACTGAAAAAGGCACAACTTCAACAGTTCATGTTGCAACAAATTATACTTTAAATATGTCAGGCTTTGCTTCTAATATTAACCAGATAAAGGTTGTAATTCCAGCAAATGTTGTAAAAGATACTTCTGGAAATGGAAATAAACAGACTGAGTATATTATTTATAATGTGTTACGAAGCGCAGCATCAGAGGATAGTGCAACAAGTGCATTTCTAGGAAATAGTGCAATGCAGAGACAAAATGTAGATAATGTAACATTTGTTTCAAGCACATCTGGAAAAAATAGCACAGCATGGGATGTATCTGCTCAACAAGATAAATCTATACTTGCATGGTATACAACAACATCAAATGGAGCTTACAAAGTATATATTGGTAGTGATTCAGCAATGTTTGGAAATGTAAATTCAAGTAGATTATTCCACTATGTTGGAAATTCAACTAAATGTACATCAACAGAAATAATTACAAATCTTAAGTTAGTAAATTTCTCAAATGTTACAAATATGTCACAAATGTTTAGACAAGCAGGGTATAATGCTATGACTAAATTAGATTTGGGAGACAATTTTGATACAAGCAATGTAACAAATATGAGTGCAATGTTTGGAGAAACAGGATTTAAAGCTATGACCACACTTAACTTAGGAAGCAAATTTAATACTTCGAAAGTAACTTCTATGAGTTGGATGTTCTGCCAAACAGGTGCTGATAAGTTAACAAATTTAAATTTGGGAACTCAATTTAATACAAGTAATGTAACAGATATGTCACATATGTTCCAAAGTACTGGAAGTAATGCAATAACAACACTTGATTTGGGAAGTAAATTTAATACAGGTAAAGTAACCAACATGGAATATATGTTTAAAGGAACAGGTGTAACAGCATTAAAATCATTAAATTTAGGAAATTTATTCGATACAAGCAATGTAACAAATATGCAATATATGTTTAATGAAACAGGATATACAGCAATGACAAGTTTGAGTTTAGGTACTAAATTTAATACATCAAATGTAACAAATATGCAATACATGTTCTATAAAACTGGATATATGGCAATGACAACATTAAATTTAGGAAATCAATTTAATACAAGTAAAGTAATAAGCATGGCAAATATGTTTAGAGAATGTGGATTTAAAGTAATGACAACACTAAATTTAGGAAGTTTATTTAACACAAGTAATGTAACTAATATGAGTAACATGTTCTATCAATTAGGATGTCAAGGTTTACAAAGTTTAAATTTAGGAACGAATTTTAATACAAGTAAAGTAACTGATATGTCATATATGTTTGCTGGATGTGGACAAAGCAAAATGACAGCATTGGATTTAGGAGATCAATTCTATACGACAAATGTAACTACTATGGTATATATGTTCCATGCAACAGGACAAACTGCAATGGCATCATTAGACTTAGGACCAGCATTTACAAAAATAGCAGATAGCAATAGCAATGTGGTTAATACGTATACAGGAAAATCAGGCTGTGTAATTTATGCACCAGAAGCAATCTATCAAGACAAAAACAACTTCAAGTTAAATACAAGTGCAACAACAGGAACAATAAACTACACAAGAGGAACAATAAATCCAAAATACAGAACAGAATGGATAAAAGAATCAGTAACAGTAGACGAAGCAAACAAAAAAGTAATGATAACATTAAGAGGAAGAACAAATTCAGAAGCAGGAACAACATATGTAAGTAACTTAACAAGCTCATTAGCAGCAGGAAACATAAGAGTATATATAAATGGAACAGAACTAACTAATATAGGTAAAAGTTTAGGAATGGCAACAACAGTACAAAACGCAACAACAAAAGCAAATGATGTAAGACAAGTGCTAACATTAACAAATATAGAGCAAGGAAGACTAAATGGAAAACTATATAAAGAATACAGTGGAAATATTTCATTAGAAATTGCACAAGGAAACCTAGCAGACAAATATGGAAACAAAAATATGGCAGTAACTTCAGCAGGAGCAAGAGCAAATAACACAGTAGCAGATACTACAGTACAGAAAAACACATCAAACACAATGTTTGCAGACTTCACAAAACCAGAATTCACATATGTATATGCAGACTCAGATATAAATCATACAAACAAAACATTAACAGCAATATTCAAAGTAGCAGATAAATACAGAGCAAGTACAGCATTTACTAAAAAATCTGATGGAACATATGATGCAAGCTCAATTACAGTAGGAATAGACAGTTATGATAAAACAGCACTAAACAATGCAATTAGTAAAAAATTAACATTAGAAGGTGAAACAACAGAAGAAATAAGCGGGCAAAATAGAGTAACAGTCCAGACATATAAATTAGTAATTGGAAACTTGGAACAAAAAGGACAAGGAGGATTAAGTGATGGTTATACTTATAGTGGAATCTTAACATTAGGATTCCCAGAAGGAACAATCACAGATACATCAGGCCACAAGAGTCCAGCAACTACAATAACAATAGGCAAAAATGAACCAGGAGGAACAGGTACAGGAAAGCCAGTAGACGTAGTAGACCCAGTATGGTCAGTTGTAAGTACAAACGCAGATACAGGAGTTGTAAAACTAAGAGTAAAAGACAAATATTTAACTAAGTCTACAAGCAAATTTAACCTAGTTAAAGATAGTATCAAAATAATAGTAAATGGTGTAGAATCAACAGCAATAGTAAAAACACTAGAAGGTCCAACAACAATTATAGATGGTCAAGAATATGAATATACATTAACACTATCAAATATAGCACCATCAGGAGGAGGATATACAGAATTTACGCCATTAGAAACAATTGTAGGAGGTACTGCAAAATATAGAAATGACAATGGTGGTTCAATTGCAATAAGAATTCCGGCAGGAGTAGTAACAGATGCAAATGGAAATAAAACAAAACAACAAGACTTAAATGTAGGAAATATGGATTTAACTGAGCCAGAAGTTTATTTTGTACAGAAAAATAGAGATTTAGCTAATAATCAAGAAACAATTATATTTAATGTAACAGATAAAAACTATGATTCAACTAAATTAATTGCAGCAAATGAATTAACAACATGGGTAGATGGAACTCAAATGGATAGCAAGCTAACAAAGACTATTTCTAGCAAAACAATCAGCACAACAATTGATGGAGCAACAAGAGTAGTTGGACATCAATATACATTGGTATTAAAAGGCTTTGCAGAGAGTGATTCAGCATTTGCAAGTTCAGGAAGAGTATATAGAGAATATAGCGGTAACCTACAAGTTAAGATTAATAAAGACGCAGCAAGAGATAAGAGAGGAAATACACTAAATTCTTCAACAACAACAATAGCACAATTTACAGATGTTGTTAGACCAGATATAAAAGCAAAATGGTCAGATGCAGTTATAAACAAAAATAACAAAACATTTACAATGATATTTGATGTAACAGATAAATATTATTCAACTTCAACTCTAACAATTGAAGATTTAACAATAAAAATAGGTGGAAAGACACCAGATTGGAGTTCAAATGAAGTTGGACGCTCATTAAGTGTATCAGATATTCCAGGTGGAGTAGGAAATGGTAAGAGATATACATTAACATTATCAAATCTACAAGCATTACAGATAAAAAGTGGAGATAAGTATTTAGACTACAGTGGTGTTGTAACAGTAGTTGTACCAGCAGGAAGAGTAAAAGACACAACAGGAAACACAAACTTGGCAACAACAATTACTTCTGGAATAACAATTCCAGGTGGAACTGGTTCAGAAAAAGAAGTAGATGTTGTAGAGCCATATGTTCAAAAAATGAGCAGTACAGTAAATGCACAAGCAAGAACAGCCTCAATAACAGTAAGAATATCAGATAGATATTTTAATAAGAGTACATTGACAAAAGATACAATAAAAGTTTATATAAATGGAACCGAAAACACAGCAGTAAAAACAGGATGGTCAACATCAGAAGAAACTGAATCAAGAACTGAAAAAGGCACAACTTCAACAGTTCATGTTGCAACAAATTATACTTTAAATATTTCAGGCTTTGATTCTAATATTAATCAGATTAAAGTTGTAGTTCCAGCAAATGCTGTAAAAGATACTTCTGAAAATGGAAATAAACAGACAGAGTATATTATTTATAATGTGTTGAGGAAACAGGATGATAAGGGAGAAGATGATACAGCACCATTCCTTGGAAATGCAACTGTACCAAGAAAAGATATAGATAATGTAACATTTGTATCTAGTACAGCTGGAAAAAATTCAACAGCATGGGATGTTTCAGCACAAGGTGATAGCTCTATACTTGCATGGTATACTAAAAATCCAAATGGAACATTTAAAGTTTATGTGGGTAGCGATTATGAGATATTTGGTAACACAGATTCAAGTTACTTGTTTAGAAGTGTTGGATTATCAGACTATTGTACTTCAACAGAAACTATTACTAATATCAATTTGTTAAATGTAAGCAGTGTAACAAATATGTATCGTATGTTTGAATTAACTGGAACTAATGCAATGACAAAGTTAGATTTAGGAAATAACTTTAATACAAGTAATGTAACTACTATGTCAGCAATGTTCTCTGGTACAGGTCGAAAAGCAATGACAACATTAAATTTAGGTTCAAACTTTAATACTTCAAGAGTAACCAATATGAGTTGGATGTTTAATTATACAGGACAAAATAAGATGACAAGTTTAAATTTAGGAAACAATTTTGACACAAGTAATGCACAACATATGGAACATATGTTCAGCTATACAGGATATTATTCAATGACAACATTAAATTTAGGATCTAAGTTTAATACAAGTAAAGTAAAATATATGGAATATATGTTCTGCGGATGTGGATATAATGCACTAATTTCTTTAGACTTAGGAAGTAATTTTGATACAAGTAATGTAACAAATATGACAAGTATGTTCCAAGAATGTGGTTATAATGCACTAACTTCTTTAGACTTAGGAAGTAATTTTGATACAAGTAGTGTAACTAATATGGATTCAATGTTTCATAGTGTAGGATATACAGCTATGACAAGCTTAAATTTAGGAAGTTTGTTTGATACAAGTAATGTAACTAATATGTTGAAAATGTTTTATATGACAGGGCACGATACTCTTACTGAATTGGACTTAGGTGACAAATTTAATACAAGTAAAGTAACAAATATGGCATATATGTTTACTTGGATAGGAAGATTAAAGACATTGAATTTAGGAGACAATTTTGACACAAGTAATGTAACAGATATGAATGGAATGTTCTGGGGAACAGGATATTTTCAAATGACAAACTTTAGTTTAGGAAATAAATTTAATACAAAAAATGTACAAGATATGTCATATATGTTTTATGATTTTGCAAATAATATAACTTCACTAGATTTAGGAGACCAGTTTTATACTACAAATGCAACGAATATGATATTCATGTTCTTTAACTGTGGCGCAGGAAAAATGACTTCATTGGATTTAGGTCCAGCATTTACTAAAATACCGGATGGAACAGCAATGAATTATGATCATGCAGAAACACTTGAAGCATATTACCAAATGTTTGAAGGTACTGGAAAAACAGGCTCAATAGTAATCCACGCCCCAGAATCAATCTTCCAAGACAAAAACAACTTCAAGTTAAATACAAGTGCGACAACAGGAACAATAAATTGGACAAGAGGAACAATAAATCCAAAATACAGAACAGAATGGAAAAAAGAAAGTGCAACATTAGATACAACAAACAAAAACATCAAAATAACATTAAGAGGAACAACAAACACAGCGATAGCAGTAGACCAATATAAAAGTGATGTAACAAGCAGTTTAACAAAATCAAACATCAAAGTATATATAGATGGAGTAAATGCAACAGAATCATTAAACAAATTAAATGCAATTTCACTAGGAAATGCAACACAAACAACAGAAAACTCAAGAACAGGAGCAAAAGATGTATTACAAACAATTACACTAACAAACTTTGCAAAAGCAGCTAAAAGATTAGACGGAAAGAAATACAAAGAATGGAGTGGTAATATAACAATAGAAATTGCTCAAGGAACATTGTCAGAAAAATACGGAAACAAAAATATGTTAGTTGCAACAGATGGAACAAGAACAGTAAGTACAGTCAAAGAAACTAATAAAGTAAGCAAAAATACAGCTAACACAATGTTTACTGATTATATCAAACCAGAATTTACATACAGCTCAATAACAGATACAAATATAGTACATGGAACAGGTAGAAAAGTTGAAGTAATGTTTGATGTAACAGATAAATATTTTGAAAGTACAACATTATCAAATTTAAATGCGAGTCAAATAACAATAGGAATGGACGATTACGATGAAACTGAATTAAATAAAGCTATCACAAAGAAACTAGAAAAAGTAGGAACAATTACAGACACAGTAAATGGAGTATCAAATGTCACAGTTGGTGAAAGATATAAATTAACAATAACTGGTCTAGAGCAACAAAATGAAAAAGGACTAAGTGATGGATATACATACAGTGGATACATGAGTCTGAAATTTGCAAAAGGAACAATCAAAGATAAATCAGGAAACTTAAGTGATGCAACAACAATCACAATAGGCAAAAATGAACCAGGAGGTTCAGACACAGATAAAACTGTTGTAGATATAGTTGATCCAGTATGGACATTAGGTGATGTTGATACAAATGATGGAACAATCAAACTAAGAGTAAAAGACAAATTCTTGATAAAAGATAGGAGCAAATTTGAATTAACAACAGATAAAATCACAATATATGCAGATGATGTAGTTTCTACAGAAATAGAGAAACAAATATCAGGCCCAGTAGAGATAAGAGCAAATGAAGAATATGAATACACCCTAACATTACTAAATATAAAACCAGACGGAGATGAATATGAAGAATTTACACCAAAAAATCCAATTGTTGGAGGAACTGCAAAATATAAAAAAGAAAATGGTGGAAACATTAAGATAAAAATTGTAGCAGGAGCAGTAACAGATGCATATGGAAATAAAACAAAAGAACAGATAATAGACCCAGGAAACATTGATGGAACAGGTCCAGAGGTATATGACATCCAGAAGACAAAAGATGCAACAAATAATAAAGAGACATTCGTCTTCAACGTAACAGACAAAAACTATGATTCAACAGACCTAGTAACAATTGATGAATTAACTGTTTGGCTAGATGGAAAACAAGTTGATATTGATGGTGAAATAACTAAGAAGTTCATTACAAATCCAGTTGCAAAAATAGGTACACCAGTTGAAATTATAACAACTGTAAATGGCCAAGAAAGAGTTGTAGGACATCAATATACTCTAGAAATAGGAAGTATTGTTGAGACTAATGCAGAATTTGTAGCGTCAAACCGCAAATATAGAGAACTAAGTGGAACTCTAGAAGTTAAAATTGCAACAGATGCTGCAAAAGACAAGAAAGGAAACAAGATAAATCCAGATACTGCAACAATTACAGACTTTAATGATATGATAAAACCAGAAGTAATTTACAAATATGCAACATCAAATATAGACAAAACAAACAAGATATTCAAGATGGAATTTGATTTAGTTGATAAATATTGTAAAACAATAAACAATATTGCTGTAACAGATTTAACAATCCAAATTGATGGAAAAGTTCCAGATTGGACAAAAGTTACTAGAAATCTTGAGGTTTCGGACATTAAAGAACCAGTAAATGGAACAAATAAACTTATTGGAAGACATTACACATTAACACTATCAAACTTAGAACAACTTCAAGTTAAATCTGGCGATAATTACCTAGATTATAGTGGTGTAATTACAGTGGCAATTCCAGCTAATAAGATGCAAGATACAACAGGTAACCAAAATGTAACAACAACAATTACATCAGGTGTAAGCATTCCAGCAGGAACAGGCTCAGATACAATAGTTGATGTGGTTGACCCATTAATCGAAAAGATTAGTTCAACTGTTGATGCACCAACTAAAACAGCAACACTAAACTTCAAAGTTACAGATAAATATTTTGCATCAAGTGATTTAGCAAATGGTAATATTGAAATTTTGGTAGACGGAGCTAAAAATACAACAGTTGCCGCAAACAACGCTTTAACTGTAGTTAAGAATTTAACAGAGCCAAGAACTGTTGACGGAAAGACTGTTCAAGTTCAATATGGTATAGAGTATTCATTAAAGATTTCAGGCTTCGACGCTAATGCTAACCAAATTAAGGTTAGATTCCCTACAAAACATGTTAAGGATAAATCTGGAAATGTTAACAAGCAGACTGATATTATGATTTATAATGTGCTAAGGAGTGCAGCAACAGAAACAGAGGTTACAAGCCCATTCTTAGGCAATACAAAAGTTCAAAGACAAAATGTTGATAATGTAACTTTCATGAACAATATTCCAGATAGTGTTATGGACAAAACAAAAAATACTTTCAAGAATACTAATGCTTGGGATGTTTCAGCTATGCAAGATAAGTCTATAATTGCTTGGTATAATTCTAATGAGGTTAAAAATGGTACTTATAAGGTTTATATCGGTAGTGATACAGAAATCTTTGGAAATACAGATTCAACTAACTTATTTAGAAATGTAGGACATTCTGATAAGAGTACATCAACTGAAACAATTACTAATATTAGTTTATTAAATACAGGCAGTGTTACAAATATGAGTTGGATGTTTGGATTTACAGGATATAATAAGATGACTAAATTAGAGTTAGGAAATAACTTTGATACTAAGAATGTAACAAATATGAATTGTATGTTTGGAGAGACTGGATGTTTAGCAATGACAAAACTTGACTTAGGAACTAAGTTTAATACAAGTAAGGTAACCAATATGAGTTACATGTTCTCAAGTTGCGGAATAAAAGCAATGACAGCATTGAACTTAGGAAGTAACTTTGATACAAGCAAAGTTACAAACATGCAAGGAATGTTTGGCTCAACAGGATATAGTGCAATGACAACTTTGAGCTTAGGTAGCAAATTTGACACAAGTAATGTAACTAGCATGTATAGAATGTTCTATCAAACAGGATACAAAGTAATGACAAGTCTAGACCTAGGAAGTAAATTCAACACAAGTAAAGTAACAGACATGTCAGGTATGTTCGAAGGAACAGGATATACAGCAATGGCAACTTTGAACTTAGGAGCAAACTTTGACACAAGTAAAGTAACTAATATGTCAAACATGTTTAATTCAACAGGATATGCAAAAATGGCATCATTAGACTTAAAAGCTAAATTCAACACAAGTAAAGTAACAAACATGTCAGGAATGTTCGCATCAACAGGACATGAATTGATGACAACTTTAGACTTGGGAGCAAATTTTGACACAAGTGCAGTAACAGACATGTCAAGCATGTTTGAAGCAACTGGATATAAGAAAATGACAACACTAAATCTAAGAGAAAAATTCAATACAAGCAAAGTAACAAACATGTCAAAAATGTTCAAAAATGTAGGCTTTACAGCCATGACAAGCCTAGACTTAGGAAATACATTCTATACAACAGCTGTAACAGATACAAGCGAAATGTTTAACAACACAGGAGCAACAGCGATGACAATACTAGACTTAGGTCCAGCATTTGACAGAATACCAGATACAAACACAGACATGTTTAAGAACACAGGAACAGCAGCACTTGTAGTATATGCACCAGAGTCAATTTACTCAAATGTAACAACATTTATAGCTAATAGAACAAGAAACTAATAGCAAAAATCAAAGAAGCGAGACGCACTATGCGCCTCGTTTTTTTGCACCGATTATCTCGCTTTTTTTTCGTGCATTGCACCGATTATTTCGCTTTTTTTCTGTGCATTGCACCGAAAAAAAGCGATCTCACGTGTGCCACGTGTGCAAAAAATCCAAAACAGCTCTTGCCAAATAGATTAAAATGTGTTAAAGTATAAGTGTGCATAATTTAAAGTACAGAGACAACTTAGTAAAAACAGAAATAAATTTTTGATTTTATTCAATAGTTTAATTCACATGAAAAAATCAGTATTTAGAAAATATTATAAAGAACGGAGAGTGATGCCTATGCGCCTTTATTAAACATGCTTTAAATAAAAATACTTAGAAAAAATAGCATAAATGATTGATAAAAACACTAAAAAACGATATAATGAAAGGAGCGATAGGATGAGTTTTAGAATAGAAATAAATCCAGAACTAAAGATGAAAAGCGATATAATGTTTAAAGCATTTTATGGCAGAAAAGAAAATGAGGAATTCTTACAAGATTTTCTAGAGTCTGTATTAGGAGAAAAAATAAAAATAAAAAAAGTAATGCATGATGTAAGGTTAGAACAATTAGCAAAAGAGCAAAAATTTGGAATACTAGACTTAGGAGTAGAACTAGAAGATGGAGAATTTATAAATGTAGAAATACAAATAAAAAACTATAAAAATATAGAGAAAAGAACAACATTTTATGTATGCAAAAAATTAATAGAACAATTAGGACCAGGAGAAGATTATAAACAATTGAAACCAACAATAATAATAGCAATATTGGATTATTCGTTTATAAATTTACCAGAATATATTACAGAAACAGTAAGAGTAGTAAAAGAACATAGAGAATATGAGATAAATAATGATGTAAAATATTATTATATAGAATTAGAAAAGTTTAGAAACAAAAATCCGGATATGACAAAACGAATAAACCAATGGAGTGCGTTTCTGGACATGGAGAGGAGGGACTTGTTAGAAATGGCATGTAAAGAAAATGATAAAGTAAAAAGAGCTGTTGAAAACTATGAAGTTCTAACAGGAGATGAAGAAGTTAAAAGATTGGCGGAAATTAGATTAATGTCAAAGCTAGAAGAAAAGTCTGCACTTGATTGTGCTAGAGAAGAAGGACTGGAACAAGGACTAAAACGAGGAAAAAAAGAAATAGCTCAAAAGTTGAAAAAACAAAAAATTCCAGCTAAACAAATAGCAGAAATAACAGGGTTAAGCGAGGTAGAAATAGAAAACTTAAAATGAACTATGAAAAAAATTGACTATGATGAAGTAAAAAATCATAGTCGATTTTTTTGTATTATAGAGATAACAACTCAAATAGACTAGATTTTGTAACTATAATTTATAGTATATTTTGAATAAAAAGTGGCAAAATAAGCAAAAGGAGGAAAAAAATGGAGTCATTATGGATAGAAACAACAAAAGATAAAATCAAGTTAGAGAGTTTAAAAAGAGATGAAACAACAGAAGTATGTATAATAGGAGGAGGCTTATTTGGACTTACTACAGCATATTATTTGAGCCAAAATGGATTTAAGGTTACTGTTTTAGAAAAAGACGAGATTGGAAAAAGAGCAAGTGGAAACACAACTGGTAAAATAACAAGTCAACATGACTTGTTTTATGCACATTTAATAGATGATTATGGAGAAGAATTTGCTAAAAAATATTTAGAAGCAAATGAAAATGCAATAAAAAATATAAAAAAAATAGTAGAAGAAGAAAAAATTGAGTGTGATTTTTGCGAAGAAAAATCATATGTATATACAACTAAAGAAGATGAAGTAATAGAAATAGAAAAAGAAGTAGAGGCTGTAAAAAAATTAGGGAAAGAAGCAAAGTTTGTAACCAAAATAGATTTACCAATAAAAATAAAAGGAGCTATCGAATTTGAGAATCAGGCACAATTTCACCCAAGAAAATATATGATAGGATTAGCAGAAGCTATACTTAAGGAAAACAAAATATATCAACATACAAAAGTTACAGATGTGAAAAAAGATAATGAACAATATAAAATCTGTACAGAAAATGGAAATGTATATGCTAAATATGTAGTTATTGCCTCACACTTTCCTATTGTAAATATGCCTGGATTTTATTTTGGAAAAATGTATCAATCTACTTCATATTTAATTGCAATAGAAACCAAAAGTAAATTACCACAAGGAATGTATATCAATGTTAAAGAGCCATTGTATTCTTTTAGAACAGCAAAATATAATGGAAAAGATGTGCTTTTGATAGGTGGAAACGGAAATAAAACAGGAGAAGCAATACCAGATGAGAATCACTATGAAATGCTTGAGAAAAAGGCAAAAGCGTTATATCCTGATTGTAAAATATTATATAGATGGAATACACAAGATTGTATATCATTAGATAAAATCCCATATATAGGAGAATTTTCAAATCTGATAAAAAATGTTTATGTAGGAACAGGGTTTAAAAAATGGGGAATGACTTCCACAAATGTTGCTGCTCAAATAGTTTCTGATGAGATTATGAAGAAACCAAATAAATATGCAGATGTTTTTACAGCAACTAGAGTTAAACCAATAAAAAATCGATGGGAAGTTGAAAATATGGTAAAAGAGACAGCAAATTCTATTGCTTTAAATAAATTTAAAATAGAACCATATAGTGTTGAACAAATTGAAAATGATAATGGTGTTATATTAAAAATAAATGGAGAAAATGTAGGAATATATAAAGATAAAGTTGGAAAAATTTATGCAGTAAAGCCTAACTGTGCTCACTTAGGTTGTTTGCTATCTTGGAATAATCTCGACAAAACATGGGATTGTCCTTGTCATGGAAGTAGATTCGATTATACTGGAAAAAATATTTATGAACCTGCAATAAAAAATTTAGCGACTTTTAATGATTTGAATTAAATAGTACAAAATTTCAAAAAAATGTTTACAAAAAATAGTTGATTTGCTATAATTAAAATGTATATGATAAACAAAGGAGAACTATAAATGGAATACGAAAAGATAGATGAAGAAGCAAGATACTTAAAAGCATGTGAAAATGTAAAAAAGATAGTAAATGCTATAAAAAACATAAAAATGAAATACTATACAAATTTTGCTAAAATATCATCAGAAGATAAAAAAGTATATGAGCAACTAAATAAAAACTTAGAAAAAATATCACAAGAAAACGATTTAGAAAACTTAAAAGTAGTTCTAATGCAAGAAGTATCAGACAAATATGATAATAAAGAATTAAAAGAAGAACCCAGAGACCCAAACTTAATTGATAGCAGACTACTAGCATGTTATGGTAGTATAGATGTGCAACAAAAAGCACTATCTATGGGAAAAATAGGGCAAGCAAGAAAATGTCAAAAGATTTTAGAAGAATATTTAGATGAAATTGGTTCAGACACATATAGAGAAATTGTAAAAAAATATAAAAGAGAAAAATTTGCAGAACTTGTAATGGAAAGAGTTGCTATTCAAGAAAAAAATGATGCATATATGGGATTAGTAGAAAGATGTTTCGAATTAAAAAATGCAAAAGAAAGAGAAACTATGAAAAGTAAAATAGCCCAAGAAGAAAAAAAGAAGGAAATACTATTTACTAATGATGTAGAGATTGCAAAAGAAGTTAGTATGGAATTATAGAATAAGAACATAGGAGGAAACAGTGGAAAGAGTGTATGAAGAAGCTTTTTCTGAAGTAGATGAAATAATAAAATTAATGCCAATAGATATTAGTAGTAAAATACCGCAAAAATTTAGGCAAGTAATTTCAGAAAACAAAGCTCTAAATTATAAAACAAATATACAAGAACCGATTAAGGAGCAAGATTTAAAGCCAGAAACAGTCACAATATTAGGCTTGATATATAGAGACTATTTAGCAAGCCCTGAAATAAAAGAAAAACTGCAAAAAGAAGATGAAGAACAGTTAACAGAAAATGAAAATAGTCTAGTACAATATAAAGAGCCTGGAATATTCAAAAAAATAATTAACTTTTTTAAAGGAATTTTTAAGAAAAATAAAATTTAAAAAAAATGTCGATATTTATTGACTTATGGCATTGTTTTTGCTAAAATAACAGCATAAATCATATATTTATATATTTAAAAATCGTTTATTGAACTAGATAGATTGCTTAACAAACCAGTTATCTAGTTCTATTTTTTTGTATTAAAAGGAGGAAAAAAGATGGGAAAATTATTTGTTATTGATGGAACAGATGGAAGCGGTAAACAAACTCAACTAGAACAATTAGAAAAAAGACTAATAAAAGAAAATATAGAATATAAAAAGGTAAGTTTTCCAAATTATGATTCACCAAGTTCAGCACTGGTAAAAATGTATTTATCAGGAGAATTTGGAAAAAATGCTAAAGATATAAGTCCATATATTGCGTCAACATTTTATGCAGCAGATAGATATGCTACATTTAAAATGGGATATAAGGAATATTATGATAATGGAGGAATAATATTAGCAGACAGATATACAACATCAAATATGGTACATCAGGCAGGTAAAATAAAAGATGAAACAGAAAGAAAAAAGTTTTTAGATTGGCTTTGTGATTTTGAATTTAATTTATATGGATTGCCAGTACCATCAGAAGTATTTTTCTTAAATATGCCAGTTGAAAAATCATTAGAGTTGATTAAGAAAAGAGAAAATAAATTTACTCATGAAAGTAAAAAAGATATACATGAAAGAGATAAAGACCATTTAAAAGATGCATATAATGCAGCATGTGATGTGGCCAAAAAATATAACTGGTATGAAATAAAATGTGTAAAAGACGGAGAAATAAGAAGTATTGAAGACATACATGAGGAAATTTATAATGAAATAAAAAAACATATATAATCAAGAAAAAAGATGAAAACTATAAAAAAACATAAAAAAACGAATAAAGAAAGCTGTAGATTGGCAAAAAAAAGAAAATAAGAACAAAAGAACGACTTGAAAAAATGGATAAATTTGGTATAATAAATATCGATGGTGCATTATTCTAGTCGTACTATTTATTATGAGGGTGGGGCTAAAAATCCACTAAAGGGCATACCGATGAAGCATCTTGTTTGTGCGCGAAATGCCAGTTTTGTGTGTGAGTAGGATGAAAGAAACCAGGGTATGGTATAATGGCATATACAGGACTCCCTTGTTTCGCTGAGACTTAAAAAATATCTTTTAAGTGTAACCTATGGTGAGTGCCAAGACACAAAATACATAGAGTAGCCTGTCTTGAGTGAGGGTATTGGGATTATAATAACATATGAAATTACACTTGCAAAAAAGACTAATAATAAACAATAGTATGTTAAGGAAAACTTCTAGAATGTTTGCTTAAAAAAGCATAGGAATCTGAGGATTAAGGTACGGACTTAAGTGGCGATCTAGTGCCTAATGAAATATGTAGGTGTTCTTTTAAATGGAAACAGCTATGTAGTAATGCATAGTAAAGAATAGAGAAATTCAACTAGACCTAAACCGTAAAATTTACTCTGGTTTTACCATCTTGAATATGATAATAATTAATAGCGAGATAAAAATCTCGCTTTGTTTTACGATAAGGAGAAATGATAGAAGAATGAAAAAGGAAAAAGAAAAAGAACACTCGAAAGCAAAATGGTTTATTGAAATTTTTATAACAACATTTATATTATCAATGGCATTTTCATACATATCAAATAATGGTGTAAATAATTTAAATATGGTTGCGTCAGTAATCATATTAATTGTAGTAATTCTAATAGGTATATTATTTGATATAATAGGTGTAGCAGTAACTGTGGCAAAAGAACATGAATTTCATGCTAAAGCAACAAAAAAAGCTGTTGGAGCAAAAACGTCAATCAAATTAATCAAAAATGCAGCAAAAGTTGCAAATATATGTGCAGACGTAATAGGAGATATATGTGGAGTTTTAAGTGGTTCTATAAGTGCATTAATAGCAGCAAAAATTGCAGAAAAAACAGGAGTTAATTTACAATTTGTTATAAGTGCAAGTGTTGCGGCTATAACAGTTGGAGGCAAAGCTATTGGTAAAGAAATTGCAAATAGAAATTCAACACAAATAGTTCACTATGTTGGAATTGTTTTAAATAAGATATATAAATAAACTAGCTAAAATTTAGCTAGTTTATTTTGTTGTTAATAAAACTAATCCTTTTTTAATTAAGTCTTCAACAGAAAGAGATTCAACTGCAAGGTGTTCAAAGACTTTTTCAATATCTTTACGAGAATAGCCAAGAACCATAAGACCAGAAGTTGCTTCTTGAACATTTTCATTAACTTTAACTGATTGTAATTTTGCTTCTTCTAATTTTTCTTTATCTAATTCTGATTGTTCAGCCTTTAACTTATCTTTTAATTCTAAAATAATTCTTTGTGCTGATTTAGTCCCAATTCCTGGAACTTGTGTAAGCAATTTTACATTATTTGAGATTACTGCAATTGCAAATTCAGAAGGTTCTATGCAAGATAACATTACTAATGCGCTTTTTGCTCCAACACCGCTAACACCTAAAAGCAATTCAAAAGTTCTAAGTTCTTCTTGGGTTTTAAAACCATAAATACTAATATCATCTTCTCTAACTCTATAATAAGTATGAACTTTCACAATTTCTCCAATTTCTCCAAGTGAATCTATAGAATTTTCAGACATAAAAACTTTATATCCTAAACCACCAACATCAATAACTACATAATTTTTTAATTTCATTTCTAAAGTTCCCTTTATATATGCTAACATATTAATCATCCTTTCACAGAAAGTATTATAAATATAAAAAAAATAAAAGTCAAGCATTCTGCAAAAAAATGTTCGCAATATCTATTGACAATTTTTAATGAACGTTTTATAATTTGTGTGAAAGGAAAAGAAAGATGAATAAAGCAGAACCATTGGCATATAGAATGAGGCCAAAAACATTAGAAGAATATGAAGGGCAAGAACATGTGATAGGACCAGGAAAACTATTATATAGGACTATAAAAGCAGATAGATTATCAAGCATAATTTTATTTGGACCACCAGGGTGTGGCAAAACATCTCTTGCCAAAGTAATAAGTGAAACAACTAAATACAAATTCTATAAAATAAATGCAGTAACTGCAGGTGTTTCAGACATAAAAAAAATCGTAGAAGAAACCAAGAATTTTATGTTTAATCCAGCAGGAAAAAGCATACTATTTATAGATGAAATTCATAGATTCAACAAGCTTCAACAAGATGCATTATTGCCATTTGTAGAAAATGGAACAATAATTTTGATAGGAGCAACAACAGAAAATCCATACTTTGAAGTAAATAAAGCGCTAATTTCAAGGTCAATGGTAATCAAATTAGAACCATTAACTGAAAAAAATATTTATAATATATTAAAAAGAGCATTAACAAGCCAAGAAGGACTTGGAGAATATAATGTAAAAATAGAAGACAGTACATTAATGAAAATAGCGGATATTGCAAATGGAGATGTAAGGACAGCATTAAATGGACTAGAAGTTGCGGTATTAACTACAAATATGGAAGCAGATGGATATATACATATAACAGATGAAGTTATCAAAAATAGTATTCAAAACAGAAAAGCTATATTTGATAAAAATGGAGACACACATTATGATAATATAAGTGCATTTATAAAATCGATGAGAGGTTCAGACCCAGATGCAGTATTGTTTTATTTAGCAAGAGCATTAAATGGAGGGGAAGATCCTGTATTTTTAGCAAGAAGAATTGTTATATGCGCCTCAGAAGATGTTGGATTAGCAGACCCTCAGGCATTAGTAATAGCGACTTCTGCAATGCAGGCAGTTCATATGGTAGGTATGCCAGAAGCAAGAATAATATTAGCAGAAGCGGCAGTGTATGTGGCACGTTGTAAAAAATCAAATGCTACATATTTAGGAATAAATAAGGCAATAGAAGATGTTAATAATAAAGAAACTGGTGAAATACCAATGCATATAAGAAATGCACCAATAGAAAAGATGAGAGAATTAGGATATAATGAAGGTTATAAATATCCACATGATTATCCAGGCCATTGGGTAGAACAACAATATTTGCCAGATAAAATGTTAGGAACAAAATATTTTGTGAAAGATGAAAATATAAAAGAATAGAAAATCAAAAACAGGAAAAGATAAAGATGGTAAAAGGATACCATCTTTTTATTATATAATAGGAAAGTCATACTTTCCTATTATATAATAAGCTACAATCGCTAGCCCTTTGAGATTTTCTCCTTTTAGTCGAAAACTCAAATCGGGCGAGAACAAATCAAAGAAAAATTTTCAATTTTTCTTATTTGTTCTGTAGAGAAAATTGTCTAGCATGTGAGTTCTCTACACGAATTTTAGACGTACAAAAAGGTAAGAGTGAATATGAAAAAAATTATAATTGGAATATTAGCAGGAATTGTATGTGGTTTATTTGGAACAGGTGGAGGATTAGTGCTTGTGCCAGCTTTTATATATATGTTGGAGATTGAACCAAAAAAAGCGAGAGCAACTTCATTAACATGTATGCTAATAATGGTAATAATAAGTAGTATTTTTTATTATAAAAATAATTACATAGATTGGAAAGCAGGAGGCTTATGTGCAATAGGTGGAGTAATAGGTGGATATATAGGTGCTAAGGTATTGAAAAAAATTCCTGATTATATCTTAAAAATAATCTTCATATTATTTATTTTATATTATTCTGCTAGAATGATATTTGTATTATAAAGGAGAGGGTATGAAGCAGATACTAATAGGCATATTTGCAGGAATATTTAGCGGAATAGGAATGGGCGGAGGAACAATACTAATATTTTTGTTAACAATATTTGCAAAGATGGAGCAACATATAGCCCAGGCAACCAACTTAATATATTTTATACCAACAGCAATCTCAGCAATAATAGTAAATTATAAAAATAAAAATATAGATACAAAATTAGCAATAATAGTATCACTAAGTGGAGTGTTAGGAGCAATAATAGGAGCTAATATTTCGGTAAATATGGATGTTTTTAAATTGAAAAAATTATTTGGGATTTTTTTGGCAGTAATTGCCATTCATGAAATATATACCTTATTTAAAGAGTATAAACAATTCAAAAACAGACATAATAAAAATAGTAAAAACAATTAGAAAGTGAGTGATTATACATGAAATTTGTTAAAGGATTAATGGTAGGAAGTTTAATAACAACAGGAGTTATTATGGCTTGGACTGATAATGATATGACGACTAAAAAGATTACTAAAAAAGGAAAAAAGTGGGCAAGAAAAATGGGCATGATATAAAGCTGATTTCATTAAGAAATCAGCTTTTAATGTTGAGAAAATTATTCGTTCTCACATTCACATCTATCACAAGGTCTGTCACAAGGTTTGTCGCAAGGTTTAAAATCATCACAGTCAAGTTTAATACCTTTTAAGCATTTACCCTCATGATGGCATTTTGCGCAAACTTTGATGTGTTTTACATCATCTTTCCAAATTTGAATAGCATATTTTTTACCAGGGCAAAGAGGACCGAAAACGAATTCGCCTTCATCATCTGTGAATGTATGAGAAACAGGTTTTAATTCTTTTTTTCCAAATTTAAAATCAACTTCAACTAATTTAACAACAGCATCACGAACTGGTTCTTTGAAGCAATCTCTTACAACACCATAAATAACGTCTCTGTGGTCATTTGCTAAAACTATATCTAAATCAAATTGTTTTCCATCTGCAATGAATCCATCGATGTCAACAAATGGATGCATTGGCTCTGGTCTTTTTTCATCTAAATCCATATAAAAAAACTTCCTTTCATACTGGCTTATGCCAAGATTAATATATAATATGAAAAAATATGTTAAAATGACACTTGCACGGAAAAAAAGCGATCTCAGATGTGCATGATTAAATTTCCCCGGAAAAATGGCTGAAAGCATTGACTTAACAATAATTTGAATGGTATAATATCAATATATATTTATTAGGAGGACAAGACACAATAATGGAAAAAGATATGTTTTCAATTAATGAAAATGAATATACACAAATGACAGACGAAAAATTAATAGAAAATATAAAAAATGATGATCACGTAGCATTAGACTGTTTAATGAAAAGATATAATGATATTGTAAATATGAAAGCAAATAAGTTTTTTATGATAGGAGCAGAAAAAGAAGATATAGTACAAGAAGGAATGATAGGGTTATATAAGGCTGTTAAATCATTTGATACGGAAAAGCAGAACTCATTTAAAACATTTGCAAATATGTGTATAGAAAGACAGTTGATTACAGCTGTAAAAAATTCTAATAGGCAAAAACATATTCCATTAAATTCATCAGTATCTTTAAATGCTGCGGCATATGATGATAATGAAGATGTTGATAAAATAGATATACTTGATATAAAAGCACTTGATGATCCATCAGATATAATTGCAGAAAGAGAATACTTTGAAAGTATGGAAAATAAAATAAAAGAGGCATTAAGTAAATTCGAATTACAAGTGTTGCATGAATATGAAAAAGGAAAAAGCTATGCGGATATAGCTGCTAAGCTAAATGCAAAAGTAAAATCTGTTGATACAGCAATACAAAGAATAAGAAAAAAAGCAAACAAAATTAAAGATGTTGAATATTAAATTAGAAATATTAGTTATAGAGTGGATTTGTAATCTGCTCTATTTTTATTAGTCAATTAGTTTGCTGTTATTATAATAATGTTTTAAATAACTTTTCGCAAGAAGCCATATAAATATAAGCTTTTCATTTCATGCCTCGGCTTATTACGAAATTTAAGAAATAAAGCTTATATTTATATGGCTTCTTGGATTAAAGTAAAATAAACCATTAACGTATAAAATTACATGCAAAAAAAATTAATATATATGTTGCTATTAAGAAAAAAAATTGTTATAATGAACAAGATATTGAAAGAAAAAGGTTAATTTTGAATTAATTTAGGATACAATAGAAAGGAATGGAAAAAATAAAGATGAAAAAAAATAAAGAAATTGAAGAACTACCAAAAGCATTACAAAAAGATAAAGATAAAAAGAAAAAGAAGAAAAACTGGAAAAAAATATTATTGATATTTATAATATTAGTCATATTAGGAGTATGTTCAGGAGGATTTTTACTATATGGTCCATATTCTGGATTTAGGGATTGGCTAATAACAACAGCAATGACTACAATGACACATCAATATTTAGCAACTTGGTTTTACGATGACGATACAATAAATGCAGTATTAGACAAAAACAAAGTAAAAGAGGTAAACGAAGTAACAGACACAAACACAATAGTAATAAATAAAACTGCAACTCAAAAAGAATATGAAAATGAATATGAAAGAGAAATATTAGAAAGAGATGCAAATGCAGACTATAAAATAATCAATATAAAAGGAAAAGGATATAGCGGATATTTAGCAGCAATATATGAACCATCAAGAATAAAAACAGTATATACAAAAAAATTAGGAACAAGTGGACAATATTTAACACAGATGGCAAAAGACAATGATGCATTAATAGCAATAAATGGTGGTGGATTTGAAGATCCTAATTTTAATAGTAATGGGGCAAATCCTTTAGGAATAACATATTCTGGTGGAAAATTAATAACTTCAAAAACATGGAATGGTTCAGGAGGATTAATAGGATTTACACAAGATGACAAACTTGTATTAGGAAAAATGACAGTAAAACAATCACAAGAAATGAAAATAAGAGATGGTGTTACATTTGGTCCATTTTTAATAATAAATGGCAAAGCTTCAAAAGTTCTTGGTAATGGTGGATGGGGAACAGCACCTCGTACAGCAATAGGCCAAAGAAAAGATGGAATAGTATTATTTTTAGTAGTAGATGGAAGAACACTAAAAGAACCAGGTGCAGACATGAATGACTTGATAGAAATAATGGAAAGATATGGAGCTTATAATGCTGCTAACTTAGATGGTGGAACATCAAGTGTAATGGTAGTAGATGGAAAAATAATAAATGACCCTGTGGATAGTTCAGGTGCACATAGAACAAGATTTATATCAACAGGATTTATATTAACAAAAAAATAAAATTAAGGAAGGTAAAATTATGGGATTTATAGTAGCTATTGATGGAACAGCAGGAAGCGGAAAACCTGGTGAGTGAAGACTTGAAAGCAGCTATTCGC